>VOFC01001830.1_pt1 | contig 128001 bp, 122 predicted proteins | sample 5384161 | NCBI WGS metagenome assembly VOFC01 (sample SAMN12384722, study PRJNA508395) | human gut metagenome | isolation source: healthy gut B | host: Homo sapiens
AAAAGATCTGGAAACTGTGCTATAATGAAACATGAAATGATTGAAAGAATATGAAAAGGTGCTGTAGGAATGGCTGATATGAAATCTGCCGGGCGCGCTTCCTTTCCTGAGGAGCATCGGGGGCGTTCTAGACGTCCCGCTCCACATGTACGGGAGCCGTTTCGCGCGTTTCCTAAAGTGGTCGGCATATTGCTGATCATTTTGTTTTTGTCTCTGATTGTGATGTTTTGTTTGTTTTCCGCGCTCAGTTATCGCCGTCATGCGCAGCAAGCGGAGGCTGATGCGCTCGTGGCCGAGATTGAAGCGCAGCGTCAGCTTTTGGCGTTGGCCGATGCGCAGGCGTCGGTTGTCTTGCCGGTCGAGGAACCGAAGATCGCGTATGCCGCGTATACGCCGGACAGCCGGCAGCTTGGCGGTGTGATTGACAGTGAATATGCTATTTTAATCGATCAGGAGAGCAACACGGTACTGGCTTCTCTGAATGGGGACAAGCGTATTTATCCCGCCTCCATGACAAAAGTTTGAGGACGTGCCCGCATGGGCCGCGCCTTACGTGGGCTATGCCTATGCAAACAAAATTACGCAGGGCGCGGGAATTCCCGCTTCGGCACCGATGAAGTGATCGGGGAGGCGGCGTTTCTGACCAGCATCCTGCGCGTGCTCGGTTACGAGGATAATAACCTTGGGCTGGAAGAGGTTGGACCGAGCAGTACGCGGGCAAGCGTGTATAAAGCGGCGGCGCCGTATCTTGCCAGATTCTTTTCGGGAGAGACCTATTTGACCTACGGCCTGAGCCAGCAGACCCGCGGGCGGGTCGGCAGTCCGGACGGGACGGCGTTCTCCAGTACAGAGGCTGTGATGATTCCCGGCGGAAAAGGCGCGTGGGGTGCCAGCGAGATCGTCGGCTCGCACTGTGTGCTGACGGTAAATGCGGGTCCGGTGGACGAGGTGCGGGGAATTCGGATGACGTATGCGTACCTGAATCACCGCGTGAATGCGCCGGCGTGTACGGTGCGTGTGGATGGGTACACCACAGACTGGGCGGACAACACCGACGCGCTCTTTGTGGGGAGTGAGTCGCAGGCGCAGGTCACGCTACGCACCGCGCATGATAGTGAGAATGTCTATTTTCTCGTGTCGCGGCTGGACGATTATATCAACGAAAAGGATGCGGCGATTGTGGCCGTGGCTGCGGGCGATACGGGCTATTATCAGATCATACTGGATCTTTCCGGGATTCAGTCGATCGACTACTATGAAAATGGAAAGCTGAAGCAGTCTTTGAGCGGCGGCGAGGCCGTGGTCAAGGTGCTGGGCACTACCGGCGATAACACCGATCTCGACGAGGGAGTTGTCACGGAGGTTTCGATTCCGAAATCCCTTTTGGGGCTTACCGGAGAAGACCGCTTCAGCGTGCGGCTGGCACTTTCCAACGACGACGGAACCGGCACGATTGTCAGTGACACTTTCACCGGCGTTTCCGTGCTCTCTTCTTCGTTGTGGCCTGCGGTTGTGCTCGACTGAATAAAATTGGATGAACATGCGCGCTGCGCGTTTTAAACTGTTTGCGAATGGGTTGGGCGGAGTGCCTTTCAAAAGACCGGCGCGCAGAAGCGGGATTACAGGAAAGGGAAAGGCATGAATACGTTTTTTAAAATTTTGAACTGCTTTGCGGTACTGCTGGCATTAGCGTTGCTTAGTGCGTGCAATTCTGCGCAGCCGTCCGATACGGGGGATTCTCAGATGACGGGCGTGCAGGGGTTGGAGGAAACACCTGCGGCGTCGCAGACGGGTGAAGAGGATCCCGGCGATCAGACCGGAGAAACGGTTATTACGCCGATCGGGCTTCTCAATACCAAGGGAACGGACGGCGACCACGCGGAGGATAATTTTCTGACCGCGTCGCTGGAAATTGATTTTCGTTCTAACGTTTTGCTATCTTCCGCCGATACCGGTTATACTCGGTATGATAATGCCTGGTATCCCCGCGTAAAGAAAGTCAAAGACGATCTTTATCTGCTTTTATATCATTATGGACAGTATGGACAGCATATCTACTATTCGACCAGCAGCGACGGGAAAAATGGAATGCGCCGCAGGTGCTGTATCGGTCAGCGGATTATAAGTTTACCTATACCGACGGTCCGCTCGCAGGGACGGAGGATCGTTATTACGCGGTGAATGCAGATGCCTGCGTGTTGGACAGCGGCGAAATTGTGGTCGTGTATTCTGTGCGCCCCAATAAAGGGTACCGAGACTATATTGATCTGAACGGTCTTTATATGGTACACGGCATGGTAAACGCAAACAATCAGATCAGCTGGTCGCAGCAGACGAGAATTTATACGGGTCAGACCTGGGAGCCCTATATTTTTCAACGTTCAGACGGCCGTGTAGAACTGTATTTCAGCCATATCGCGCCGTATATCGCTAAATATGGCTTCGATACGGAAAAACGTTCGAGCGGTACGGGTATGCTCGTGTCGCTGGACGACGGATACACTTGGACGCCGGATGTGCAGCCGGGAGACACGAATTATTATTCGGCGGGGCGCATTTTCCAGCAGAGCATCGGAACCCGAAACGGCGTGCCGTATTTTTCCGGGCAGATGCCGGTCGCGGTGGAGCTATATAATGGGAAAACGCTTTTGGCCGTGGAAATACACGATTTGGATTATATAATTTCTGGATTTCTTATGCGACGAGCGGCGAGGATGGCGTGTGGCAGGAACTCGGTATGGAAGAGGCGGGGCCAAGCGGCATACAGGCTAACGTGTATAAGGGCGGCGGCCCGTATCTTTCCCGCTTTTTGTCCGGAGAGACCTATCTGACCTATGGCATGAACACCCTGCGCCGGGGCAGACTGGGCAGTCCGGACGGCACAATGTTTTCAAATAAAGAGTTTGTAGCGGTGCCCGGCGCGAATGGTTCTTGGGGATCGAGCGAGATTGTCGGTTCGCATTGCGTTTTGACGGTGAATACCGGCAAGACAGGAGATATACGGAATGTGCAGATGACGTATGCGTACCTGAATCACCGCGTGAATGCGCCGGTGTGTACGGTGCGTGTGGATGGGTACACCACAGACTGGGCGGACAACACCGACGCGCTCTTTGTGGGGAGCGCGTCGCAGGCGCAGGTCACGCTGCGCACCGCGCATGATAGTGAGAATGTCTATTTTCTCGTGTCGCGGCTGGACGATTATATCAACGAAAAGGATGCGGCGATTGTGGCCGTGGCCGCGGGCGATACGGGCTATTATCAGATCATACTGGATCTTTCCGGGATTCAGTCGATCGACTACTATGAAAATGGAAAGCTGAAGCAGTCTTTGAGCGGCGGCGAGGCCGTGGTCAAGGTGCTGGGCACTACCGGCGATAACACCGATCTCGACGAGGGAGTTGTCACGGAGGTTTCGATTCCGAAATCCCTTTTGGGGCTTACCGGAGAAGACCGCTTCAGCGTGCGGTTGGCACTTTCCAACGACGACGGAACTGGCACGATTGTCAGTGACACTTTCACCGGCGTTTCCGCGCTCTCTTCTTCGTTGTGGCCTGCGGTTGTGCTCGATTGAACAAAAAATTTAACGAATGCCGCGGCAATTTGCCGCGGCATTCGCGCTCAAAGGCCTATAAAAAACAGAAATTTGCGCAGAATATATCGTGCCGGCTTGTGTTTGATCAACAATATGCCGGTATGCGCGGGGACAAAATTGGAGCGGCGCTGCATACAAAAAAGCGCGTGACGCCGTCTGCAAAATGTGCCGGAGGACGTGGATGGAACATAAACTCAGCAGAAAATACGGTCTTTTTACCGCAATTGCCATGGTGGTCGGTATTGTGATCGGCAGCGGCGTATTTTTTAAAGCGCAGACGATTCTTGAAAAAACAGGTGGCGATGTAAAGCTGGGCATTTTAGCGTGGCTGCTCGGCGGCGCCATTATGATGGCGTGCATTTTGGCTTTCGCCATTATGGCTGCGAGGTATGCGCATATCAGCGGCATCGTCGATTATGCGGAGGCGACGGTCGGCACGGCTTACGCTTATTTTGTCGGATGGTTTTTGTCGGCGATTTACTATCCCACGCTGGTCAGCGTGCTGGCATGGCTGTCGGCGCGCTACACGCTTGTGTTCGTCAATACGCTGCACCCGGCGTTTGCCGCTTCCCCGGATACGGGGCCGGAGTGTATGGCGGTCGCGCTCTTTTTTCTGGTCATGAGCTATACGGTCAACGCGCTTTCTCCAAGGCTTGCCGGACGCTTTCAGGTATCGACGACGATCATCAAGCTAATTCCACTGCTGTTGATGGGAATCGGCGGCTTGGCTTACGGTTTGTTTCATGGGATCACGGCGCAGAATTTTCAGTTTTCGCCGGCGGAAACTGCCGCGGCCGGTCATCCGCTGTTTGCCGCCGTGGTCTCGGCAGCTTTTGCTTATGAGGGATGGATTATTGCGACGAGCATCAATGCAGAACTTAGAAATGCCAAGCGAAATCTCCCGATTGCGCTTGTTGTAGGCGCGCTGACGATTGTGGCGGTATATGTGCTGTATTATCTCGGCGTGGTCGGCGGTGCGCCGGTTGCCGATTTGATTGCAGGCGGCGCAGCCGCGGCGTTTGTCCGGGTATTCGGCAGCCGCCTCGGCGCGGTGCTGAATCTTTTTGTCGCCGTATCCTGTATCGGTACGCTGAACGGACTTATGCTGGCGAATACGCGCGGCATTTATTCTTTGGCGGCGCGCGGGCTCGGCCCCGCGCCCGATACGTTCAGCCTTGTGGATGAAAAAACCGGTATGCCGGCCAATTCTTCCATTTTAGGCCTTTTGTTTGCCGCGGCATGGTTTTTATATTTTTATGGCGCCAATCTTGTGCCCGTGCCATGGTTCGGCGTATTCAGCTTTGATTCCTCTGAATTGCCGGTCGTGACGATTTATGCACTCTATATTCCGATTTTTTTTATGTTTATGCGCAAAGCGCGCGGACTTGGCGTGCTGCGCCGGTGGGTTATTCCTGCGCTTGCGCTTTGGGAAGTGCTTTTATGGTTTTGCGGCGATCGCCGCGCACGGCGCGGCAGTTGTGTATTATCTTATTGTATTTGCCGCTGTGATGCTTGTGGGCCTTACATTTGGCTGGCGTCGGAATCGGGATGAGACGCGGCGGGATGGATAACCAAACTAATGCGGCAGGGCATGCATGCCCTGCCGCACCGGTTTGCCGTTTTTTAGATTTGTTTAACCGGCGATTTTATCGAACAGCCGGAGAATAAGATCGAACAGGACCGGCATAAATACCGCGGGCAGCATGTTGCCGAGCCGCAGGCGGACGATGCCCAGCATCTTGATCCCGATGCCGAAAATCAGTATGGAACCGGTAAACGTCATTTGGCTGATGACCGCGTCGGTGAGATATGGTTCGATGTAGACGCCGAGCATGGAGATCGCTCCCTGATACAGAAAGACGGGAACGGCGGCGAGCAGGACGCCGGCGCCGAGCGTGGAGGCCAGAATCAGCGCGGCAATACAGTCGATCACGGATTTTGCCAGCAAAACATCGTAATTGCCGCGGATGCCGTTGTCCAGCGCTCCGACGACCGCCATCGCGCCCACGCAGAACAAGAGTGTTGCCGTCACGACTCCCTCTGCAAAGGTTGAAGCGCCGTTTTCTTTAGTCAGCTTCCGGCGGCAAAATTCCCAAGTCTGTACAGATGCCGTTCAATATCGATCAATTCTCCCAAAATGGTGCCGAATACCATGGACAGGATCATAACGAGCGTATCCTTCGTGCCGAATACGCCGTCTTGAAAGGTCAGGCATGCGCTGACCGCGCCGCCGATGCCGATGAACATCACAACCAGTGCGATCGCCTGCATGGCGCTGTCTTTTAGCCGTGCGGGCAATATTTTTTTACCAACAGGCCGGCGGCGCCGCCGGCAAGAACAAGTATACTGTTGATGATGGTTCCAGTAAGCATAATAACCTCATGACGCAAGATGTAGATTTCAAACGGACAATTCCGGCAAAACCGCGCCGCGGCAAGGCAGTTTTCGTTTGAAAGCCTGCGCGGAAAACATGGTTTTTCGATCTTTTTGCGGATATTATACCATACATGGGAGAGCGGTGCAAATAAAATTTTGACAGCATAGGAAATAAAAAAAAAAAAAAAACGTCAGAAAATTCACAAAAGTTCACAAAAACTATTGCAAACTAGAAGGAAAAACATTATAATGATAAAGTAATTGCTCCGGAGTTTCGGGCGTTGCACAGGAAAAAAGCGAATCGAACTTAAATTTTGGAGGTTTTATTTGGCTATGAAGAAAATCGTTGCTTTGCTCCTTACCGCATTGATGCTGGTGTCTGTCTTTGCATCCTGCGGAAAAACCGAATCCGATGAAAAAGTGGTGAAAATTGGTATATTCGAACCGGCGTCCGGCGCCAACGGCGCGGGCGGAAAGCAGGAGACGCTCGGCGTTAAGTATGCGCACTCCATTGCCCCGACGGTTGAAATCGGCGGGGAAACGTATAAGGTTGAACTGGTTCAGGTCGACAATCAGTCCTCAAACGACAAAGCGCCCTCTGCGGCGGCAGAATTGATTAATAAAGGGGTGTCGGTCGTTCTCGGATCGTATGGGTCGGGTGTTTCGATTGCGGCCTCTTCGACTTTCGGCGATGCCAATGTGCCTGTAATCGGGATTACCTGCACGAATCCGCAGGTTACCGAGGGCAATAAGCATTATTTCCGTATTTGCTTCCTCGATCCGTTCCAGGGCACGGTGCTGGCCAACTATGCCTATAACGAACTCGGCTACAGAAAAGCGTATACGCTGGCCGAAAACGGGAACGATTATGATGAGGGACTTGCCAATTATTTTACGGCAGCGTTCAAGAAGCTCGGTGGTTCGGTCGAGAATGCGAACTTCCCTGAAAACACCTCGGATTTTAATTCTTACATAACCAACGCGGTCAACGCGGGAGCGGAGGTTATTTTTGCGCCGACCTCATCCAGCTATGCGCAGTTGATTATCGAGCAGGCTGCGGCCAAAGGCGTTAAGGCTACGCTGATGGCGGGCGATACATGGGATTCCAATCAGATCCTCTCCGCTGCGCAGGGCAAAACGATTGATATCAAGGTTACGACTTTCTATCAGGAGGGCGGCAACAAGGACTTTGACGATGGATTCAAAGCATGGCTTGAGTCGAGTGCGCAGAACATTACGGACAATGGCGGAGACAGCAAGATCGCCGCAGTATCCGCGATGGGCTATGACGCTTATTTTGTAGCGCTTGAAGCGATTAAGGCAGCCGGTTCGACCGATTCGACCAAGATCATGGATGCGATCTGGAATGTCGATTACACCGGCGTAACCGGAAAAATTGTATTTGACGACGTCAACGGGGACGCTGTGAGAACGACCGCCTATATCAAGGTCGTCAACACCGACACCGCATTGTGGGACTTCGTCAAGGAGCAAGGCGTAAACTGATTGCTTGCGTAAAGCGGATGGTAAGGGCTTGACGATTTGCGTCAAGCCCTTACCATGCTTTCGGGCGTCTTGAAAAAGCGGGAATTTCCCGCCTTTTCAAGACTGTCCGAAAGAAAAAAAAATTGACTATGAAATCTATTTACCTAAAGAGGAACACGCATGAATTTAACGATTGACCATATTATGGCGGGTATATCGGTCGGTGGTCAGTATGCGCTGATTGCGATTGGCTACACGATGGTTTACGGCATTCTGCGGCTGATTAATTTTGCGCACGGTGATGTATTTATGGTTGCGGGTCTGATTATGGTGTACGCGTCGGCCAGCCTGCCGATCTATATTTCCATCCCGCTGGTTTTGGCGGCGACGGTTCTGCTCGGCGTATTGATCGAAAAAGGCGGCCTATAAGCCGCTGCGCGCCGCGCCGCGCATGTCGGTTATGATTTCTGCGATCGGCGTATCGTATCTTCTGCAGAATTTGGCGCTGTACATTACTGGCGGTTTGCCGCAGGTGTATCCAGCCATCCCGTGGATTTCGGACACGATCAGTGTTTTTGGCGCGTCGACGAAGCGCGTGACTTTAGTCACGCCGGTTTTGACGATTATACTGGTGGTGCTGCTGGTGTCTTTGATTCGTTATACCAAGATCGGTATGGCGATGCGCGCGGTATCCAAGGACTTTGAGACCTCTCAACTGATGGGCATCAAAATCAATTCGGTTATCAGCATGACGTTTGTGATCGGATCGTTTTTGGCGGCGGTAGGTTCGCTTTTGTATTTTTCCAGTTATCAGTCGGTTATCCCTACCTCCGGTGCGATGCCTGGCCTGCGCGCATTTGTTGCGGCTGTTTTCGGCGGGATCGGTTCGATTCCCGGCGCGGTCGTGGGCGCGTTCATTATTGGAATCTGCGAGAACATCATCAAATCCAGCACGGAGCTTTCGATTTTTTCGGACGCGTTCACGTTTGCGCTGCTGATTGTCATTCTCTGCGTCAAGCCGACCGGCCTGTTCGGCGAGAAGTCGACCGACAAGGTTTAAGGAGGGCGTATGAACAAGAAAATTTTCAAACTCATCGACGTACTTTGCCTTGTGCTGCTTTTTCGGATTGGTGCTTGCCGCGGACTTTAGTCTGGAATCCTATGATCTGAAAGTCAAGGTGCTGCAAAAGGGCGCTGTGTTTGCGCTGATCGCGGTTTCTATGAACCTGCTCAATGGCTTTACTGGGTTGTTTTCTCTGGGGCAGGCGGGCTTTATGCTGCTCGGCGCGTACACGTATGCGATCTTTACGATCCCGGTGGAGGACAGGCTGTCGGTTTATAAATACTATACGGTGACGGCCGCGGACGGAACGGAACTCGGCGGTTTGGTGCAGTTTGTGCTTCCGGTAGCCGTTTCTATCATTTTGGCCGGTCTTGTCGCCGCGCTTTTTGCCTTTTTGATCGGGCTGCCGGTTCTTCGCCTCAAAAGCGACTATTTGGCTATTGCCACGCTGGGGTTTGCTGAGATTCTCCGCGCTCTTTGTCAATGGAAAGGGCTGGGTGTGATTACCAACGGTTCCAATCAGCTGCGCATGTATCCGTATTTTAAAAGCGTGCTTCCGTATTTTTTGATTTCGGGCGTGTGTATCGCGATTATTGCGTTGCTGATCCGCTCGACGTATGGGCGTGCATTCAAGGCGATCCGGGACGATGAGGTGGCCGCCGAAGCTATGGGCATCAATCTGACTCGGCATAAAACGATCTCGTTTGTCGTCAGTTCGTTTTTTGCAGGCGTTGGCGGCGCGCTGTTCGCAATGTATCAGAATACGATTCAGGCGAAGCCGTTCACAACGACGCTGACCTATGAGATTCTTTTGATCGTGGTGATCGGTGGCATTGGCAGCATCAGCGGCTCCGTACTGGCCAGCTTTCTCTATATCGCCTGCTCGGAGTGGTGGCTGCGCTTTTTGGATACGGAGGGCGTGATCCCCGGCGTGACGCGCAACGGATTCCGCTTGGTTGTATTCTCCGCTGTTATTATGATTATCGTGCTGTTTTTCCGGCGCGGCATTATGGGAGATAAGGAACTGTCCTCCGAATATCTGTACAACCGCTTCAGAGGGCTTGGAAAAAAGAAAAGGGAGGCGGCCGGTAAGTGAATAAAACTCTTTTGAAACTGGAAAACGTCACGATGCAATTTGGCGGTGTCGTCGCCGTCAACGATCTGTCTCTTGAAGTCAACGAAGGGGAGATCGTTTCTCTGATCGGACCGAACGGCGCGGGAAAGACAACGGCTTTCAATGTGGTGACCGGCGTCTATGAGCCGACCAACGGACGGGTTCTTTTTGACGGCCGCGTGATCGTCGAGAATTATCCGCGTGGCAAAATGAAGAGGCTGTATGCCGGAGATCATCAGGGGGATTTTCGAAGCCGGATCGTAAAGACGCCCGACCGCATTACAAAGCTCGGCATTGCGCGCACGTTTCAGAATATCCGCTTGTTTAAGTCCATGACTGTTTTTGAAAATGTGTTGGTAGCGATGCATATGCGCCGCCGCAGCAATCTTTTTTCGGCCACGTTCATGCTGAATTTTCGAGAAGAGCGCGACATGCGCCGTGAGGCGGAACGTCTTTTGGAGGCGGTTGAACTGCTGGATGTCAAAGACGAACTGGCTACCTCGCTGCCCTACGGCAAGCAGCGGCGGCTGGAGATCGCGCGCGCCCTTGCGACCAAGCCTGCGCTGCTGCTCCTGGATGAGCCCGCCGCGGGGATGAATCCGCAGGAGACCGATGAATTGACTGCATTTATACGGCATATCCGCGATGGATTTGGTCTGACCGTTTTTATGATTGAGCATCATATGAATCTGGTCATGGACATTTCTGACCGGGTCTATGTGATTGATTTTGGAAAGCTGATCGCGCACGGAACGCCCGAGGAGATCCAGAGCAACGAACTGGTGATCAAGGCCTATCTGGGGGTAAGTGAAGATGCATAATATTTTGGAAGTCCGAGGACTCAGCGTGTCTTATGGAGGCATCGAGGCCATCAAAAACATTTCTTTCGACGTGGAAAGGGGAAGATTGTTACGCTGATCGGCTCGAACGGCGCGGGGAAAAGCTCGACGCTTCGCTCAATTGCAGGAATCGTCCGTGCGCGGAGCGGCGAGGTGCTTTTTGAGGGCGAAAATATTCTTGGGCTTTCCCCCGATCAGATCGTCAAACGCGGGATTACGCTTGTGCCTGAGGGACGGCGTGTGTTTCCGAATCTCACGGTAGCGGAGAATCTGCGGATCGGCGCATATCTGCGCCGGGACGATCTTCGCTTGGATCTTGAATATATCTATACGTTGTTTCCCCGCCTGAAAGAGCGTTTATGGCAGCAGGCGGGTACGCTTTCAGGCGGCGAGCAGCAGATGCTGGCGGTTGGACGCGCGCTTATGGCCAAACCGCGGCTCATTATGATGGACGAACCCTCTCTTGGCCTTGCGCCGCTGGTGGTACAGGGGATTTTCGATATTATTCATACGATCAACAGTCAGGGGATCACGGTGCTTTTAATCGAACAAAACGCCAATATGGCGCTTCAGGCGGCGGACAGTGCGTTCGTCATGCAGACCGGCGAAATTATCCTCAGCGGCACGGGCGCGGAATTGCTTGAAAATGAGGAAGTGAAAGAGGCGTATCTCGGCAAACAGAAAAAATAAAGATGTTCGGCATAAAACAGCGGTGCGGGCTTTTTGCCCGCGCCGCTGTTTTATGCATAGCCAAAGCCGGTGCCGCCTGGGTATTTTGCTTCTTGTCCCATACATATACTGTACAGGGTGAGAAAATGCAGTTTACAAAAATACACGCGGCCGGCGGCGATTATCTGATTACCGCCGAAAATTTTGCGCCGGATCGAACTTTTATTCGAAAACTGCTTGACCGGCATGCCGGTGTCGGCGGAGAGGGGCTGGCGGTCGTTTGTCCGATTGGAGACGACGCGGCGGAAGTGCAGCTTTATTTCCCGGACGGCGCCAGCGGTGCTTCCGGCGTTTGTGCCGCAATGGCGGCGGCAAAATTTTTGTTTGACCGGGGCGCAGGAAGCCGTATTCGGATCCTTTTGAAAGGATGCGTCTATCCGGTCAGCCTGACGGTGATGGGCAATCGTGTGCTTTGTGCATGGGCGACCATGCCGCCGTTTGAAAAGCGCTTGATGGAAGAACAGAAATATTGCTACGGTACGCGCGGGGAAACGCTGCGGGACTGTCTCGGGCACCCCAGAACCGGCATATATGATTTGGCCGGCACGCATGCGGTATTCCTGCTTGAAAGCTGTGCCGCGCTGCGCGCGCAGAATTTGGAACGCGTCTGCCGCAGATTCAATGAAGTGCTGTTTTTGGCGAACATGTAGATCAGCATTTTGCCGCGCTGTCAGGCGACAATGCGCTTGCGCTGCGCAGTTGGCGGCCAGGGGCAGGGAATTGTTTGCTTCGGGCGAGGGCGCGGTGCTTGCGGCCGCAGCTGCTAAAGAGGCGGCGCTTACCGATGGCGAGCGCACGATGGTTCGGTGCCTTGGCGGCAGCTTTTGCGTCGATCAGTGCGCACAGAAAACAGCGGTCTGTGCCAAATGCGAACGGATCTTTTCAGGCAGTATGGAATGCGCCGCAAAATAAAGGAATTAGACGCAAAAAGACATCGCACTTACCGTATTTTTGGAGTTGTGCGATGTCTTTTTGCTTTATGCAATTATATTTGAACTATATTTCTGCCGCTTTTATGCATGCTTTTGCTGTTTCATCCAGATCCGCATGACCAGCTTGTGCGGCAGCAGCTTGACCATCAGCACCTGCGCCTTGACCGGAACGCCGTGAATGGAGACGTCCTTCTTTGGTTTATACATATCCCGCATGGCAGTTGCCACTACATCTTTAGCTTCGTAAAGAATGTTGAAATAGGTTACGGCGTCTGTGCGTTCGGTTTTTGCGCGGTCAAAAAATTCGGTCTTTACCCATCCCGGGCATACGGCCATGACTTTAATGCTGCGGGGGCGGAGTTCTACGTTCAGCGCGCGCGAATAGCTGAGCACAAATGCCTTGGTCGCGCCGTATACGCCGATATAGGGGACCGGCTGAAACGAAGACAGTGAATCCAACTGCAGAATGTGCGCGCCTGCGTTCATATAGGGCAGCGTGTACTGCGTCATACTGACCAGCGCTTTACAGTTGAGATCGATCATGTTTGCGGCAGTTTCGGGGTCAACCTCTTTATATGTGCCGAATTTTCCAAACCCGGATGCGTTGACCAATACTTGCACATCCGGATTTTTTTCTTCCAGCCGCGCGCGGTATGCCGCAAAGCTTTCGGTTTTGGTCAAATCCAGCGCAATCGGGACGATCGGCGTTTTCGTTTCCGCTCTCAAACTCTCCAGGCGTTCGGCGCGGCGGGCGATTACCCAGATTTCTTCGTATTTGCCTTCTTTGTCAAGCGCGAGAACAAATTCTCTGCCCATTCCGGAGGAGGCGCCGGTCACAACAGCGATTTTCATAAGCCATTTTCCTTTCTGCCTGAGTTTGACTGCCGGCAAAATTTCGCCTACAGGGCGGAGCCGGTTGCCGGAATTTTGATTTTACGGTATTTCATCGGATCGGGATAGATGGATTTTTCGGTTTCATCGGCGTAGACGACTTTATTTTCACCTTTCATGGAAAGGAGCGTCACGCCGCCCGCTGTACGCGTGGTTTTTTCTGGAATCAGCGTGCTTTTGATGGTTATCGCTTTATTTTGGCTGCTGACTACGAGGATGTCTTTGGGCCGGTCTTCAAGAATGACAGCTGCGACCGGCGATGCGCCCGAAAATGCGCCGGAGAGCTTTTTTCGGGCGGAATGGAATTGATAAGCGGAAAGCGGTACGCGAACGCCTTTTCCGTTTTCAAAAATATAAATCAGGTTGTATTTTTCCAAGTCAGGCGTGATGATTTTCATGAAAACGGGGCGCTCTTTGTCAGCCATGTTCAGTTTCGCGGGCAAAAAGTCGCCGAGCGCAGAAGCTTTGACGGGATCAAAATCCCGGACTCTTGCTTTGTATATCTGGCGCTGGTCGGTGATGAAAAGCACTTCTGCCGTATTATCGCAGTCTTCCGTGAAAGCGACGCGGTCTCCTTCTTTCAGCTTCTGCTCGTCGTTGCCGCGCAGGGATACAAGGGTGATTTTTTTGAAATATCCTTCCTTCGTGAGCAATACCCGCGCGTTGTAATTTTCGACAAAGTCGTCCGCAGTCGCCACTTCGATTTCATCGTCGCTGATCAGCTGCGTTTTGCGCGGTTTGGCATATTTCTTTTTGATCTCCAGCAGTTGGCGCGCGATCTCGGCTTTCAGCTTGAGTTCGTCGCCGGTCAGTTCTTCAAGCGCCTCGATCTCTTTGCGGAGCGATTCGATTTCCTGAATGCGGTTGAGAATATATTCGCGGTTGAGATGACGCAGTTTGATTTCCGCGATATATTCCGCTTGAATTTGGTCGATCTGAAACGCTTCCATCAGATTGGGAACTACGTCGTTTTCTTTTTCAGTGCCGCGTACAATTGCAATGGCTTTGTCAATGTCCAGCAGAATCTTGCCGAGTGCCAGCAAAAGATGCAGCTTTTCTTGCTTTTTCCCGAGATCAAAGGTAAATTCGCGCCGGACGCAGTCTATGCGGAAACGTATCCATTCCCGCAGGATACCGGCGATGCCGAGGCTTTGCGGCGTGCCGTCGATCAGCACGTTGAAATTGCAGTCGAACGCGTCTTCAAGCGGCGTAAGCTTATAGAGCTTGGTCATCAGTTTGTCCGGGTCGGCGCCGCGGCGCAGATCGATCGTCAGTTTGAAGCCCGACAGGTCGATCTCATCCCGGACATCGGTGATTTCCTTGATTTTCCCGGTTTTGACCGCTTCGCTGATCTTGCTCATAATCGCTTCGATGGAGGTGGAGTAGGGAATTTGCGTAATGTCGATGCAGTTGGCTGCTTTATCATAAGCATACCGGGCACGCATCCGGATGGGACCGCGGCCTGTTTCATAAATTTTGCGCATTTGTTCCCGATTGTAGATCACGTAGGCGCCGCCCGGAAAATCGGGCGCTTTAATCAAATCGAGCAGCGTGTCGGTTGTCGTACCCGGATGGCGGAGCAGGGCGACGGCCGCGTCGCATACTTCGCCGAGGTTGAACGAACAGATTGAGGAGGCCATGCCCACGGCGATGCCCATATTCGGCGAGACCAGAATATTGGGAAACGAGGTTGGCAGTAAGACCGGCTCGGTCGTGGTGTTGTCGTAGTTTGGCACGAGATCGACTGCATTTTTATCGATGCCGCGGAAAATTTCGGCGCAGAACGGATCGAGCTTTGCTTCCGTATAACGCGAAGCGGCGTAGGCCATATCGCGGCTATACTGCTTGCCGAAGCTTCCCTTTGAATCCACAAAGGGATGAAGCAGGGCTTCGTTTCCGCGGGTCAGACGCACCATCGTTTCATAAATGGCCGCGTCTCCGTGCGGGTTCAGACGCATGGTTTGGCCGACGATATTGGCGCTTTTTGTACGCGCCCCGGTCAGCAGTCCCATTTTGTACATGGTATACAGCAGCTTGCGGTGCGAGGGTTTGAAGCCGTCGATCTCCGGGATGGCCCGGGAAATGATGACGCTCATGGTGTAGGGCATATAGTTGGTCTCGATGACGTCGGTAATCAGCTGCGGGACCGGCGCCGCGGCCGGGGCGGAGGATCGCCGCACCGAAATTTGCTTTTTGGATTTTGCCATTGTTTATTTCTCCTGAATTGTAATGCGTCCGCGGCGCATAAAATCACCGAATCACAGCATAACGATGCGGTGCGCCGCCGCGCGTATCATCCGGTTGTAAAGCGCCAGAGACAGTCCCTCTTTCTCCGGAAGGGGGGCGAGAATCGCCGCGCAGCCCTGCCTGTCCGCCTCGCGAAGCGCTGAGAACAGGCGGGCCGCTTGTGCCTTGGGGTCATTTTTTCCTCCGATCGGAATCACCTTCCGGCCGGCGAAGAGATCGGTTTCTTCGTCAAAAACAAGCAGCAGAGTATCGGAGGCAGACGCCGCGAAATAGGCCTGTCTCTGTGTATCGGATCCGCTGACCAGCGTTAGGGGAGATGCAGGGGCGTAATGCTTATATTTCATGCCGGGGGAAAGCGGCCGCGCGTTTGGCGAAAGCTGGCTTGTTATGGCATCCGCCAAGGTCAGCGAGGGCAGCAGCGGCCGGAGCATGTCCGGTGTGACGCCGCCCGGTCGGAGCAGCGTGGCTTTCCCGTCTTCTAATTTGATAATGGTGGATTCCAGACCGACGCGGCATGCGCCGCCGTCGAGAATCATGTCTACCTTTCCGTCAAGATCCGAGAGCGCATGCGCGGCTGTAGTCGGCGACGGCTTGCCGGAGAGATTTGCGGACGGCGCCGCGACCGGTACGCCGGCTGCGCGGATCAAGCGCCGTGCGATTTCGTTTTCCGGGCAGCGGATGCCGACGCTGTCAAGTCCGCCGGACACCGTATCCGGTATGCAGTCTTTTTTCGGCAGAATCACGGTCAGCGGACCGGGCATAAATGCTTTGGCGAGTTTGCGGTATTCCTCGCAGACAAAAGCGTATTTTTCCGCGTCTTTTGGCTCCGCGATATGTACGATCAGCGGATTGTCCGAGGGACGGCCTTTTGCGGCGTATATTTTCCCGGCCGCTTTTGCATCGAGCGCGTTTGCGCCAAGCCCATAGACCGTTTCGGTCGGAAATACGACGAGTCCGCCGTTTTTCAGGACGGCACCGGCGCGTTCGATTGTTTTATCGGTCAATTGAGCATGAGGGATAAATTCGGTCTTCATACGCCAGCCCCTTTGAGCTTTTCGGCGGTGTCGGCCACGGTGAGCGCGTCGATCATTTCGCCGATGTTGCCGTTGAGAAAGCCGTCGAGGGCATAGAGCGTCAGACCGATACGATGATCGGTCACGCGTCCCTGCGGATAATTATAGGTGCGGATGCGTTCGCTTCGGTCTCCTGTTCCGACTTGGCTTTTGCGTGCGGAGGCGATGGCGTCGCTTTGTTTTTTCTGTTCTATATCGTAGAGCTTGGTGCGCAGCATTTTCATCGCCTTGTCTCGGTTTTTATATTGGCTGCGCTCCTCTTGGCATTCCACGACGATGCCGGTGGGGACGTGCAGGATCCGGATGGCCGATTCAGTCTTGTTGACGTGCTGTCCGCCCGCGCCGCTCGATTTGCAGGTTTCGATTTTGAGATCGGCGGGGTTGATTTCTATTTCCACATCCTCGGCTTCCGGGAGTACCGCAACGGTCGCGGTGGAGGTCTGAATGCGTCCCTGCGCTTCGGTTTCGGGTACCCGCTGTACGCGGTGTACGCCGCTCTCGAATTTCAGCCGGGAATACGCGCCCTCCCCTTCGACCATGAAGACGATCTCCTTATATCCGCCAAGTTCGGTTGGGTTTTCGCTCAGCAGTTCCGTCCGAAAGCCGGCGGCGGCGGCATACATGGTGTACATGCGGTAGAGCACAGCGGCGAACAGGGCGGCTTCTTCTCCGCCTGCGCCCTGCCGGATTTCGACGATGACGTTTTTATCGTCGTTCGGATCGCGGGGGAGCAGCAAAAGTTTTAATTCATCGCGCAGCCGCCCGCAATTTTGGCTTTCCTTTTCATATTCTTCGGACGCAAACGCGCGCAGGTCGCTGTCTGCGTCCGGATCCTCGCGGAGCAGGCGCGCCTCTTTTTGCGCCTGCTCCGCGTCTTTGTACGCGCGGTATTTTTCAATAACCGGCAGGAGGTTTTTCCGCTCTTTCAGCAGCGCGGTGCATTCTTCCTGCCGCGCGAATATGTCCGGAGCGGCAAGCGCCGCTTCGACAGACTCAAAGCGCGCTTCCGCCTCTTTCAGTTTTTCAATCAAATCATCCATAAAAGCCGGTTCTCCGAAATCAGTTCAGAAACGCGGAAAATGCGAGATACGCGCTGTAGACATCGACCTTGGCGACGACTTCGCAGGGGGCGTGCATGGAAATGACCGGCACGCCGACGTCCAGCGTGTCGATGTTGCGGTTGGCAATGAACATAGCGACCGTGCCGCCGCCGCCTTCATCTACTTTTCCGAGTTCGGCCGTTTGCCATACGATTCCCGCTTTGTCGAACAGCCGGCGGATTTCGCCGACGAATTCGGCGGAGGCGTCCGACGTGCCGCTCTTGCCGCGGGAGCCGGTATATTTGGACATGGCGACGCCGCAGCCGAGGATGGCGCTGTTGCGTTTTTCATAGACTTCTGCAAAATTCGGATCAAAGGCTGCGGTTACGTCGGCGGACAGACATTTGGACGCGCCGCGCACCACGCGTGGGTTTGCGCCAAGGCTTTCCGCCACCTCGGTCAGAATGTCGGTAAAGACCGCGCTCTGCATGCCGCTGACGCCGATACTGCCGATTTCTTCTTTATCCGCCAGTACGCACATCTGCGTGTGTATCGTGTCGCGGCTTTCCAAAATTGCCGTCAGCGCGGGATAGGCGCAGACGCGGTCGTCATGTCCGTAAGCGCCGATTAAGGCGCGGTCGAACCCGATGTCGCGCGCTTTGGAGGCGGGTACGAGAGAAAGTTCCGCGCTGACGAAATCCGGTTCGGTTATACCATATTTTTCATTTAAAAGCCGGAGCACATTTTTCTTGACGGCGTTTTCTTCCTCGCCGCTTTGCGGCAGCGCGCCGCAGAGGATGTTCAGCCCCTCTCCTTTAATGGCGGTGCCGAGCGGTTCTTTGGACTGTGCGGCCGCAAGATGGGGAAGCAGATCGTTGATGTAAAAGACCGGTTCATCCTCTTTTTCGCCGATACAGACATTTACAGCGCTTCCGTCTGCACGGACGATAACGCCGTGCAGCGCCAGAGGCAGCGCCGTCCATTGATATTTGCGCAGGCCGCCGTAATAGTGCGTTTTGAAAAACGCCATGCCGTCCGATTCATAGAGCGGCTGCTGCTTGAGATCGATGCGCGGTGAATCGATATGCGCCGCAACGATGCGCACGCCGCATGCCGGGTCTTCGCTGCCGATCCGAAGCAGATACAGGGATCTGCCGCGGTTGTTTAAATACAGCTTGTCGCCTGCTTTGACTGGTTCGCCGAGCTTCCATGCGCGGAAGCCGTTTGCCTCTGCCAACCGGATCGCTTCAGCGACCGCTTCGCGCTCGGTTTTTGCGCGGTCGAGAAATTCCATGTATTTGCCGGCGTAACGAAAGGCGGCTTCGGTTGTTTCGGGTGCGCGTTCGTAGGCGCTTTGTTTTTATACAGCAGTTCTTCCATTATTCTACATCTCCGTTAAAATATAATTTTTCATATTTTTTCTATGGCGGCGTTTACACGCCGGACATAGTTCTTTGTTTCCTCGATCGGAATTTCGGTCAGTTTGCCGTTTTCGTCGGTTTTGCCCTCTTGTATCCAGGTATCGACGCGCGAAGGGCCGCAGTTATAAGCGGCGAAGACCGTGTCCCATACGCCGAATCGGTCGTACAGGCGGGAAAGGTAATACACGCCGAACCGGATATTGGTTTCGGGATCGTATAGCATGCCGGTTTCATACTTGTCGCCGGAAATATCGCACAGATAAGCAAAGGTCTCCGGCATGATCTGCATCAGTCCGATGGCGCCGGCAGAAGATTTTGCCGCGCTTTCGAAGCCGCTTTCCGTTTTGATGACCGCATAGCAGATCACCGGCGGCACTTTGTATTCCTCCGCATAGCGTTCCACGTATTCGGTATATTTCAGCGGATGGTTTGCGCGGTCAAATCTATCGGCTAAAAGCTGTACGGCAAAGCCGATCAGCAAAGAAAGTCCCGCAATCGCCGTGATAATCAGGGCGGATTTGATTGCTTTGTTCATATCGTCCCTCCCCGGCAGAGTATGTGGTCGATGTCCTTTGCAAATGCTGCGGCTGCGTCCAAAGTGCCGTCGTTCCAAAACAGCGCGTCACAGTGCCGGCAGTAGAACTGCGCCGATTTTTGCGCGGCGATGCGTATGCGCGCGTCCGCCTCGCTGATGCCGTCGCGCGCCATGATCCGTGCGATCCGGCGCTCGGTATCGCACAATACGCCAATCACCAGATCGCAGATTTTATCCAGCCGCGCTTCAACAAGCAGCGGCGCATCGATCAAAACGCCTTTTGTAGCTTTCTCTTTTTCAGCACTTATGATACCGATACAGGCGCGGCAAACGTATTTATGCGTAATTTTGTTGAGTAGCGCCAATTTTTTTTCATTTCCGTGGCCAAGTACCAGCGGGCGCAGTGCATCGCGGCTGACACAATTGTTTTGTAAAACGCCGCTGCCAAAGCTGCGCGCGAGTTCTTCCTGCATCGGCCGGCATTCCGCAAGCAGCCTGTGATAAAGCGCGTCGGTGTCGATATGGCAATAGCCAAGGTTCGAAAACGCTTGGCAGAGCATGCTTTTGCCGCTGCCGCTCGGTCCCGTGACGCCGATGATTTTCAAGCGCGCCGCCTCCTTTTCGGAAAAAATCTATCTAACTTAATTATTATACAGGATCGCGGTCAAATTTGCAAGAATTTGCCGTGTTAAAATTTTGTGCGTGCCTTTTGCAGGATTCAAATGACAGACACGAATTTCACAGATCATGATTTTTGACTGTTTTTTATATATGTTTTGGCTTGCTGCATTATCAGCAGAATGATAAAATAAGACAAACGTACAAAATGCAAAAGCAATACGAAAGGAAAAATGTGAAACATGAACAAAAAAATAATTGCATTTTTGGCAGTTATGATGATTTCCATTTGTGTCTTGGTGCTGTCGATCTGCGGTGCAGAAGGAAACACGGTGTATGTGCGGAACGGCGGGAGCGGCGACGGAAGCAGTGCGGCGTCGCCGTGCGGTTCGTTTGCGGCGGCGTTTGAAAAACTGGATGGTAAGGGCGGCACGGTAGTGCTTACGGGGCCGACTTCAATTGGGCAAAAACTTGTTGTGCCTGCGCAGGCAGGGGATTTGACTATTACCGCCGTGGATACGGGTGTGATCCGGCTGGGCGCACGATTTCAATTTGAAAAGGGCGGTTCAGGTACGACGGTGACGATCGATGCGCCGCTGATTCTGGCGCAGTCGTATGATTGCTTTATTTTTGGCGGCTGCAATAATATTACTTTTACCGAAAATTTCTCCGTAACGCATGAAAAAGACGGCCGGCTTTGTTTTTTCGGCGGCGTGCATGCGGGAGAGACTGAGTCGAACCAGGACTGTATTGTGACCGAGCCTTATACGATCACGGTAAAAAACGGCGTGTTTAAAGTATTCGGGGGCGGAAATTACCGCATTTGGTCCTCGCACATTTCGGCAATCTGCACGAAGATTACTGTAAACGTCAGCGGCGGCGTTTTCGGTATCGGAAATGTCGCACCGGAGGAAACCAACAAGCAGATCAACGGCTTTACGGTCTCGGGCATGTCCATACTCTGCGGCGATGCGGAACTGAACATCAGCGGCGGCATATTCGATACGCCGGTCTATATGCAGGGCAATCCGGGGTCGTTTTCCAACGGCTCAGTGGAACAAGCGACGCTGCTGGCTTCCTCGCCGGATTATTACAGCGCGGATGGAAATATTTCCGTTCAGGTTACGGGCGGCACGTTCAACGGCGGTGAATTCTCGGCTTATCAGACCACGGCGGGTTTTGTTCAGCTTCTGCGTGGAAATTTTGATCTGACAATCGGGGCTGCCGCCGTATTTGCCGAGGGAACGTTGATCGACGCGACGCAGGTCAAGGCGTATGCCGGACAATCGCAGCGCGCCTCGGTTACGCTGCCGGCGTCCATGCAGGATACGGTTGAACTGCGGCGATTTGATTTGGTTAATGGAGAGACGAGAAGTCATTCCGAGCCTTTGCGCATTTTGTTTATCGGGGACAGCATTACATGGGGATCCGGCGCCAGCAACGCGGCTATAGAATCCTATCCCGCACAGTTTCTTGCGCTGTGCGACGCCGCAGGACGGGATGTGATTATCGGAGATTATGCAGTTCCTGGAACCGGCGTGCTGCCCACGGCCAATTCTTATTACAGCCAGACGCTTGCGTGCAAAATGGCGTACAGCGAATTTGATCCGGATTATGTATTTTTTGCACTCGGTACGAACGATGCTGCCGTCGCAGGCGGTACCAATGGCGCACTGCTTAATTTTTATAATCAATATAAGGAACTGATTGCGTCTTTCGGCGATTTGCCGGATGTAAAGCGAGTGTTTGTCTCCAGCGCGATTTACCGAAATTCTACTGCGACAGCCAGCAATATCCGTGCTGTCTCCGTTATTCGTCCGGTGCAGAAGCGGATAGCAGAGGAACTTGCGGCACAGGACGCTGAAAAATATACTTGGGTGGATATGTACGCGCTGACGCTTGAGGAAGCGCTTGCGGGCAATTTGCTTACAAGCGATGGTTTACATCCTGGAGACGCCGGATATGCAGTTATGGCCGATAAGGTATATGCGGCGATTTTTGACGGCGTATATACGGTGAATAACTTTGAAATGACCGACATCTATGTTTCAGACAGCGGTAGACTTGATGGTACGGGCACGGTGGACGATCCCATGTCCAGCATCACGGTAGCGTTTGGCAAAGCGGCGCCTGAAGCGACGATCCATATCGACGGTACGGTGACGTTCAGCGCGAATTTCTGTACGCCTTTTTACGCGGAAAAACTGACCCTTACCGGTACGGGTGAAAATTCAGTGCTCTGCATCGGCGGCGACTCCGTAAAATTCGGGTCGGATATATGTATTAACAATCTGACACTGAAAACTACCCTTTCTTCTTCCGCGATCAGCGCATGTTTTAACAATGTGGAACTGACCGACAGTGTGAAAACGGAAGGGCCATGGTGTTTCAACACAGGCTATAACGTGTTTGCGGATCAGTCGCTGGCCGGGCCGAAAACCACGACTTACGATACGGTAGACAGCGCTTCCAGTGACCAAGATTGTGTGATTTCTCTTAACGGTGGTTATTTTTATTATTTTCTCGGTGGAAACCGGCGGTATAGCGCTTCGGCGCCAATAGGAACCTACAGCGGCGACATGACAATCCATATTGGCAGCGGTGTGACGATTGGGCAGAATGCAATGAGCGGCATTTGCGGTATGAACTATCTCACAGGCGCCATTACTGCGGATATTGACGCTTGGCAGGATGGTATTGTCCTGCGTGACTATGCCGGTCTTTACGGCATAAACGATCCGATAACCTTTGTTGCTACCAATAATACAGGAACAGTTACGATGGATATAGACCAAGGACTGTCGCCGACTGTGCGTCTTGCAGGGGATATGAATGGAGACAATGTACTTAGCGTACTGGATGCAGTGTCTATGCTCCAGTATGTGCTTGATGGCTTTGATACGCAGAAAAGTGCAAACTGGTTTGATCTTAATACCGTATCGCTTTTAGATGTGCTTTGCATTTTAAAATGGCTGGTATGATGCTTGTTTCATTCATGGAGCCCGTATAAAAATAAATAGAGTTTGAGCGTTTTGCCTCGTTGGCAGCGTGGTAAAAACGCTTTTTTTTACAGACGTCGAATAAGGGATCAAGTCATTTTTTGATTGTATTTAGCTAATTCTAACATAAATACAAAATAATTCATACATTTTTTCTTGTATTTTGAAATTGGAGGGTTTATAATAAACAGGGACTGATTTTCAAGAGAGGAATAAGCAAAATGAATAAAAAACTTACTGTATTTTTTTCGATTGTGCTGACGACACTTTTACTGGGTGTTGTGTTTTGCTTGGGCGCCGGAGCAGAAACTATGCAGACCGTATATGTCAAGGACGGCGGCACCGGGAGCGGCCAAACGGCGGACCAGCCACTTGGAACTCTGTTTGCCGCGGTAAACGCGTTGAATGGCAAAGGCGGCAACATCATAGTTTGCGGCCCGTTGTCGATTAGTTCGAAAACGACGCTTCCTGAGCAGAGCGGAGACCTCACAATCACTGCGGAAAGCGACGGTTATATCAATCTTTCCAATCGGCTGCAGTTTGAGAAAAATGAAAACGACAATGTCATTACGCTTGATTGCCCTTTGAATATTACGGCTTCTTACGACTGCTATATTTTTGGCTGTTTTAACAGCATTGTGTTCGGCCAAAATTTTGATGTGACTTCGAGCGGCGGCGGTATGCTCTGCTTCATGGGTGGCGTGCATGCCGGCGAGACGCCGGATAATGCCGATTGTATTGCCGAACTGCCATATTCTGTGACGGTACATAACGGCGTATTCAATCGTTTTACGGCGGGCAATTTTCGTTCGACGATCTCCGATGTTGTCGGCTCGATTGCCGCGCCTGTTTCCGTAACGGTGTATGGCGGTGTGTTCGGCAAGAACGGATCTTATGATCTTGAGACGAACAATAAGACCTTTGAGCCGTTTAGCGTATCGGGCATGACGCAGCTTGCTTCGGATGTTTCCCTGACGATTACCGGCGGAACGTTTTATACGCCTGTTTATATTCACGGACGCAAGGCTGCGATTCCGGCAGGCGCTTCGGAGAACTCCGCGCTTACCGCTTCCGATGAAAAATATTATGCTTTGGACGGCGACATTGAGATTCGCATCACTGGCGGAAGCTTTTATGGCGGAGAGATCAGCGCGTACTATACTTGCGCCTCGTATACGCAGGTGCTGCGCGGAAATTTTGACGTGACGATCGGATCGGGCGCGTCCTTTTCGGCGGGTACCGTGATCGATGCCACGCAGGTGAAAGCCCGCGTTGGATCGGACGCATGCGCTACGCTAACCTATCCGGAAACTTTGCCGCTGACGGCGAAACGTTTTGACGTGGTAAATGGTCAGCCGCAGCGCTATGAAGAGCCGCTGCGCGTCGCGTTTATCGGCGACAGCATAACGGAGGGCTATCCGGTGGATCGTATGACGCAGTCGTACCCCGCGCAGTTCTTGAAAATTTGCGAGGCGGCCGGAAGAGAAGTGCTGGTGGCGAATTACGGTGTTTCGGCGTCGGGAATCCTGCCGACCACCACCCGGTATTATCCGGAGATGCTGGCGTATCCTCTGGTACTGAACGAGACAGACGCGGATATTATTGTGTTTGCGCTTGGTACAAATGACGCAAATATCGCCGGAGGCACTACAGGTGCGCTTGAGAAGTTCTATACGGATTACAAAGCATTCATACAGGCCATGGGCGATCTGCCGGATACGGAGCAGGTGTATGTGACCAGTGCGATCTATCGCAATACCAGCAGCTATGCCGCCAATATGCGCGCCGTGTCGGTGATTCGTCCGCTGCAAAGACAGATTGCTGAGGAACTGAATGCTGAAGCTTCCGGCAAATATACGTTTCTGGATTTTTACGCTTTGACGCTGCCGTATCTATTTGATGGTACGCTGCTTTCAAATGATAATTTGCACCCCGATGCGGTAGGGTATGCGAATATGGGCCGTGTGGTTTATAGTGCGTTGTTTGACGGCATAACCGAGGTTTCCGATTTTGAAATGACCGATATTTACGTTTCGGCCAGCGGCAAGCTCGACGGCGCGGGCACGCTGGCAGATCCTGTGTCCAGCTTGACGCTTGCGTTGGCTAAGGCTGCGCCTGAATCCACAATTCATATTATCGGTACGGTTAATTATCCGGCAAATTTTTACGTACCCTGCGGTGCGGATAAAATTACTTTTGTCGGAGAAGGCAGCGATGCAGTGCTCAGCGTTAATGGGAATATCAAATTGGGCTGCAATGTGAAATTTGATAATTTAACGCTTGACAGTGCTGCCTCCAGTGGGGAATATATACGGATGTTTCCATGATATAGAAATAACCGAAACGGTTAAAACAACCGGCGTATGGAATCTTTTCGCCGGACATAACGTGTTTGCGGATTTATCTCTGATCGATTCTTCTGCCATCGGGCAGTATGACACGGTGGAGGGCGTTTCCAGCAGTGAGGATTGTTTGATTACGGTTAACGGCGGGACTTTTCAGTATATTGCAGGCGGAAACCAGCGCTGCGCGGCTCAGGCGCCGCTTGGCGTGTACAGCGGAAATATGATGCTGAATATCGGCGGTAGCGCGCGGGTGACGGGTTCAAGCTATACGGGCGTCTGCGGTATGAATTATCTCACGGGTACGATTTCGGCCAATATCAATTCCTGGGGGATGTCGTGCTGCGTGATTATGCGAAAATCGGCACGCTGACCGATGTGGAGTTCAAATGCACCCGAAACACCGGAAAAATCACCATAAACGTGGCGGACGGCGTTAAAGCCAGCGTAATAGTCACCGGGGATTTTAACGGCGACGGAGCGCTGACGCTTGCGGACGCGCTTATGCTGCTGCGTTATGTTGTGAATGGTTTTGATCCGGATAAGGCGGCCGTGTTTTTTGACAATACGGATGTTTCTCTGATTCACGTTTTGTACGTGCTGTGTCAGATCGCGCCGTAAAGCGGCATTCATTTCCCGGAACAAAGTATCTATAATTTTTGTGAAAAGATTTTTCGGATATGCGCCGGTACCGGGTTGCTGAAAGTTATATATCAAATCTAACTTTTTCAAGTTCAGTACTGCACTTTTCAGGCAAAGTCGAGTCCCAAAGGGGACGCTACTGCGTTGGAAATCCCGATGCAAGACGGCGCTATGGTTCTCACCGGAGCCATAGCGCCGTCTTGCCGTCAGTAGCGGTTTTTTATCGTTTGTGCGCAGCCATAACCGGTTCAAAAATGAACTGTAAAAAACAAGGGAAAAAAAACTACATATTTTGGATTGCTTTTTAGATTTGGATGGTTTATAATAAAAAAACAAAAATTTCGAGAGAGGAATGGACAAAATGAACAAAAAATCACTTCGCTTTTGGCGATTATGCTGCTTGCGTTTTTGGCTGGCTCTATATATTGCTTTTAGCGCCGGCGCAGAGACTGCGCCGGCTGTATATGTTAAAAATGGTGGTACCGGCGACGGTTCGGCGCCGGATAAAGCGCTTGGCAGCCTAACTGCCGCGGTGAACGCGCTGGATGGCAAAGGCGGCAATATCATAGTTTGCGGGCCGCTGTCGGTCGGTTCAAAAACGACGATTCCCGAGCAGAGCGGGGATTTAACGATCACGGCGGAAAGCGGCGGCTGTATCAATCTTTCCAACCGGCTGCAGTTTGCCAAAAACGAAAACGATAACGTCATTACGCTGGATCTGCCTTTGAATGTAACGGCGAGCTACGACTGTTATCTGTTTGGTGGTTTCAATAGCCTTGTGTTTGGTGAGAATTTTATCGTTACTTCTCAGTCAAGCGGCGGTTTTTGTTTTATGGGCGGCGTGCATGCCAATGAGGTTTCCGGCAATGCGGACTGCATAACCGAGCTTCCGTATACCATTACGGTGTATAATGGCGTTTTCAAACGCTTTACCGCGGGAAATTTCCGCTCGAGCGGCGCCAATATCGTAGGCTCGATTGCCGCGCCGGTGTCTGTCACGATCCATGGCGGCACATTTGGAAAGACGGGTACATACGATACGGCGACCAATAACAAGGCCTTTGATGCGTTTAGCGTATCGGGTATGTCTCTGCTTGCCTCGGATGCGAGTTTGACGATTACGGGCGGTGTTTTCAATATGCCAGTCTATATGCAGGGGCGCGTGGGCGTCATTGTGTCGACTGGTTCGGAAGCGTCCACACTTACGGCTTCTGACGAAAAATATTATGCGCTCGACGGTGACACCTCAATCGAGATCACGGGCGGTACGTTCAACGGCGGCGCAGTCGGCGCTTATTATACCTGCGCGGCCTATACGCAGGTCATGCGCGGCAATTTTGATGTGACGATCGGTTCGGGCGCATCTTTTGCAGCGGGCACCGTGATTGATGCCACGCAGGTCAAGGCCCGCGCAGGATCGAATGCGCGCGCGTCGCTGACGTATCCCGGCGCTTTGAAGCTTACGGTCAAACGGTTTGATGTGGTGAACGGCGCGGCACAAAGCTATGAGGAACCGCTGCGCGTTGCGTTTATCGGGGATAGTATTACGGAGGGGTATCCGCTCGACCGCCTGACGGAGTCGTACCCTGCGCAGTTTTTAAAGATTTGCGAGGCGGATGGAAGGGAAGTGCTGGTGGCGAATTACGGTGTTTCGGCGTCGGGAATCCTGCCGACCACCACCCGGTATTATCCGGAGATGCTGGCGTATCCTCTGGCACTGAACGAGACGGACGCGGACATCGTCGTATTTGCGCTGGGAACGAACGATGCGAATATTGCCGGTGGGACAACGGGCGCGCTGGAAAAAGTTCTATACAGATTACAAAGCGTTTATCGAAGCTATGGGATCGCTTTCGGATACGGAACGCGTGTATGTGACCAGCGCGCTTTACCGAAAAACCAGCAATACGGCGGCCGATGTGCGCGCTGTTTCGGTGATTCGTCCTCTTCAAAAACAGATTGCAGAAGAACTGAACGACGCGGAGCCTGGAAAATACGCCTTTTTGGATTTTTATGCTTTGACGCTTCCGTATCTGTTTGACGGCACGCTTTTTTCGACCGAGTACCTGCATCCCTGCGCGTCCGGGTATGCGCATATGGGGCAGGCGGTGTATGACGCGCTGTTTGACGGCGTAACCGAAGTTTCAAATTTTGAAATGACCGATATCTATGTTTCGGCAAGCGGGAAACTAAACGGCGTGGGTACGGCGGCGGATCCTATGTCCAGCCTGACGATTGCGCTTGCCAAAGCCGCACCCCAAACGGTGATCCATATTATCGGCACAGTCAGTTATCCGGCAAACTTTTACGTGACTTGCGGCGCGGATAAAGTTACGTTTATCGGCGAGGGAAACAATGCGGCGCTCAGTATCAACGGGAATATGAAGCTTGGATGCGATGTGAAATTTGAGAATTTGACGCTTGTTAGTGCGGCTGCCTCCGCTAGTATTTACGGATGCTTCAACGATATCGAGATTACCAGCACGGTAAAAACAACCGGGAAATGGAATCTTTTTGCCGGACACAACGTGTATTCCGATCTGTCCCTGATCGATCCTGCCGTCGTTGGACAGTATGATACGGCAGAGGGCGTATCCAGTAAAGAAGATTGTGTAATCACGGTCAATGGGGGTACTTTCCAGTATATCATGGGAGGCAACCATCGCTGCCATGCGAAAGCGCCGTTTGGCACGTACAGCGGCGATATGACGCTGAACATCGGCGGTAGTGCGGCGGTTACGTCGGCGGATTATTCGGGCACTAGCGGTATGAATTATCTGACCGGCACCGTTACGGCCAATATCGGCTCTTGGGGAACTGCCGTGCTTCGCGATCATGCGAGACCTGGCACGCTGTCCGGCATAGAGTTTGACTGCACCTGCAACACCGGCAGGGTGATTGTCAATATTGCAGACGGCGTCGAGGTTGATCGTGCAGTCACCGGGGATTTCAACGGCGATGATCTTGTAAATTTGGCTGATGCGCTCCTGCTGCTTCGCTATGCCCGCGATTTGTTTGATGTGAATAAGGCGATCAATTTTTACGGATATACTGAGGTTACTTTGGATCACGTTTTATATGCGCTGAAATTGCTTGCTGCGTAATCATTTGCATGATTGAATATTTCTTATAAAACCGCACAGGAAAATCCTGCGCGGTTTTTCTTTGTCAAAAAGCATAGGAAACCGGCAGTCAAATCAACATGCGTATACAGGACGAACATGCGCCGCGCTTGAAAAATTTTATACGCCAAGCGATATTTTTTGTACAGGAGAGGGGCGGTTTGTTTGCCAAGCGCGGCGCATATATAAAAAATTTACGACATTGTATATATTTTTGTATTTGTTGACCATGTCTATTGAAAAAGTATATATAAAATGGTATATTTTTACTAAATTGAAAGGGGGCCCGGTGAAGTGAAAAGAAAAATATATTTGTTTTTTGCTGCTTGTTTACTGGCGGGATTTTTTTTTCCGTCGGTCTTGAGGCTAAGGAGGGAGTACTCTGAAAACTGTATATGTGGAGGGCGGAGCTGGCGGCAGCGGCAGTCACGCCGGCAGTCCGGTGGGATCGCTGGAGAAAGCGCTTTCTCTGCTTGATGGAGAAGGCGGCACGATTGTATTTTGCGGGAATGTGACGGTTTCATCCGCATTGACGGTTCCCGAGCAGTCCGGGGCGCTTTTATGGATAGCGCAGGACGGGGAATGCTGACGCTTGCCGTGGATATATCGTTTGCCAAAAATACGAATGCCAATGTAATCACACTGGATCTACCGGTTTCGGTTCCGGCGGGCAGCGCCGCGATTTTCGGCGGCTTTAACAGTATGGTTTTTGGAGAACGTTTTTCGGTTTCCGGCACGCTGGATTTTTTTGGCGGCGTAGACTGTGCCGCCGGTACTATGGGGGAGACTGAGGCCAACGCTTTGCTGAATCAGTCTTTCATCACGGAGATCCCCTATGAGATTGCCGTATATGCCGGAACTTTCCGCTCTTTTTGCGGCGGGAACCGCCGGAGCCACAATCAGGATCTAGTCGGTTCGCTTGCGGCGCCCATTTCGGTGACGGTGTATGGCGGCACGTTCGGCAAGGGCGTTTCTTATGACGTAGTCAGCAATAACAAATATGAAAACGCGTTCAGCGTCTCCGGCATGTCTTTTCTGGCGGATGACGCTTCTCTGGCGATTCACGGCGGCGTGTTCAATGTGCCCGTATATGTGCAGGGCCGTACCGGGGAGATTCATTCTTATGCCAGTATTTGTTCGGCCTATGCGGCTTCCGATCGCCGGTTTTATTCACTGGATGGAAATATTATGTTGGAGATCACGGGCGGTACGTTCAACGGCGGCGAGATCAGCGCGTTTCAGACCTCCACGGGCTATACGCAGCTCTTGCGCGGCAATTTTGATATGACGGTCGGAACGGGCGCGTCGTTTGCCGCGGGGACGGTCGTAGACGCGACGCAGGTGAAGGCTTACGCGGGTTCAGATACGCGTGCTTCGCTGACTTATCCCGAATCGTCGGGGCTTTTGGCCCGGCGCTTCGACCTTGTGAACGGCCAGCCGCAGAGCTACGCTGAACCACTGCGCATTTCTTTTGTCGGAGACAGCATTACGCAGGGAACCGGATCGACCGATGCGCTGCGCACGGCTTATCCCGCGCGCGTGCTTGAGATGGCGGAGCAAGACGGGCGCGAGCTGATCGTGGGCAATTACGGCGTGGGTGGTTCTACCGTGATGCACTATGGCCGCGCATGGTACAATGCGACGCTGGCGTACGCTGTCGCTTATGGAGAAGCGGACAGTGGCTGCATATTCATTGCGCTTGGCACAAACGACGCGCAGATCGCGGGCGGCACGACCGGTCAGACCAATCGCTTTGCGCGGATGTATGAGGAACTTGTGAAATCGTTCGGCGAACTGCCCAACACCGAAAAGGTTTTTGCGTCCAGTGCGATTTACCGCTTGACTTCGCAGAAACAGCAGGATGTCCGCGCCGTGTCTGTGATTCGTCCGGTGCAGAAGCATGTTTTGGAAGCGCTCTCAAAGCAAGAGCCCGATACATACGTCTATGTGGATCTTTATGCGCTATTGCTGGAGGATGCGGTCAAAGACACGCTGTTTGCGGGCGATAAACTGCACCCGGACAACGACGGGTATGTGATTTATGCGCGCGCGGTTTACAGCGCAATATTCGAAGGGGTATATACCGTGCCGGACTTTGGCATGCGCGATATTTACGTTTCGGACAGCGGCAGGCTGGACGGCGCGGGGACGGCGGACGATCCAATCTCCAGCCTTACGGTGGCGTTTGGTATGGCTGCGCCGGAAACAACGATTCACATTGTCGGCACGATGACCTATCCTGCCAAGTTTGTAACGCCGCGCGGTCTGGAGAAACTGACTTTTGTCGGTGAGGGCGAGGGCGCTGCGCTGATTGTGGATGGGGATATGATCAAATGTTTGAGTTCGGTGAAATTTGACAATCTGACGCTGAAAACCGTTTATAGAGCGACCTATTTTTCGTTATGCTATAACAGCGCGGAGATCACGGAGACGGTAAAGACGGACGGAACTTTCTATTTTGTGGCCGGAGATGTGCTGTTCTATGAAGATGAAAGCCAGACTGCTTTTGACGACATGGCTGCGGCGAGTTACGAAAAGGATGCGAAACTGATCGTAAATGGCGGCGCGTGGGGATGTTTTGTTGGCGGAAACATTCGTTTGGCGGAAAATTCGCCGTTTGGCGTCTACAGCGGGGATTTGGAGATTCATATCGGCGGCGGTGCGCGCATTTCCAGCCATGCATACAATGGCATAAACGGTATGAACTACCTGTCGGGTACGATCATGGCGGAGATCGGCGCGTGGCCGAAAGGCGCACAGTTGCGGGATTATGCGTATGTCGGAAAATATGCGGCGGGCGGCTACAATGAAAGCAAAAATACGGGCTGCGTGGAGATTTGTATCGCGGAGGGGGTACAGGCCGTTCAGATTCTTACCGGCGACTTGAACGGGGATGGAAAAGTTAATCTTGCCGACAGTCTTTTGTTGCTGAAATACGTGGTGGATGGCTTTGATCGGACAAAAAGTGTCCGCTATTATGGGTATACCGAAGTGGGGATGATAAACGTACTTCGCTCGCTGAAAAAACTAATTCCGTAAATATAAGAGCCGCGTGGGAAAAATCCCGCGCGGCATTTTTGTAAAAAAGCGCGTTCACACCGCCGCTGCATACGGCTGTATTTGCGGACGCTTTTTGAATATTTAATGAGAAAATAACGAATATATTCATTTGCGGTCCAGGATGTGTGTAAATCTGTAAAAAGCACAAAAACTTTATATAAAAACTGAGTCTTCGAATAAAATATAGTTGTGGATAACATACAAACTTTAAAAAAACATGGAATATTTATTCAAAACTATTGAATTTATATACAATCGGTGCTATAATATTTCCAATAAAAAACAACTTCGGAGGAAGAAAATATGGATAAGAGCAAAATCAAGAAGGTCGTCCTTGCGTATTCGGGCGGGCTGGATACATCCATCATCATTCCGTGGCTTAAGGAAAATTACAACAACTGCGAAGTCATCGCTGTTTCAGGAAACGTAGGGCAGGCGGACGAGCTTGAGGGGCTGGAGGAAAAGGCGAAAAAACCGGCGCTTCCAAGCTGTATGTCGAGGATCTGACGGAGGAATTTGTCAACGAGTATATTCTTCCGACCGTCAAGGCCGGCGCAAAGTACGAGGGGTATATGCTCGGCACGTCCTTTGCGCGTCCGATCATCGCCAAACGCATTGTGGAGATAGCCAAAGCGGAGGGCGCCGATGCGATTTGTCATGGCTGTACGGGCAAGGGCAACGATCAGGTTCGCTTTGAGCTTGCAATTAAGGCTTTCGCGCCGGACATGCCGATCATTGCGCCTTGGCGTGAATGGAAAATTAAATCCCGCGACGAGGAGATCGATTATGCCGAGGCGCATCATGTGCCGCTGAAGATCAGCCGCGAGACGAATTATTCCAAAGATAAAAACCTCTGGCATCTTTCGCATGAAGGACTGGATTTGGAGGATGCGGGCAATGAGCCGCTTTATGAAAAGCCGGGTTTTTTGGAAATGGGCGTGTCGCCGCTGGAAGCACCCGACGTTCCGACTTATGTGACGCTGGATTTTGTCCACGGGATTCCGGTTGCGCTCGATGAAGAAAAGATGAGTGCGAAAGAAATCATTCTGCGGCTGAACAAGCTGGGTGGCGCCAACGGCATCGGCATTCTGGATATCGTGGAGAACCGGCTCGTCGGCATGAAGTGCCGCGGCGTATACGAGACACCGGGCGGCACGATCCTGTATTTCGCGCACGAATATCTGGAGACGCTTTGCCTGGATAAAATGACGATGCACAAAAAGGAGGAGCTTGCCGTCACGTTCGGCGAGCTTGTGTATAACGGCCAGTGGTTTACGCCGCTGCGCGAAGCGCTCTCCGCTTTCGTAGACAAGACGCAAGAAAACGTTACCGGCCGGGTGAAAATCAAATTGTACAAGGGTAATATGATCAAGGCCGGCGCATGGAGCGAGTATTCGCTTTATTCTGAAGAAATCGCCACGTTTGGTGAGGACAACGTCTACAATCAGGCGGACAGCGCGGGCTTTATCAATCTGTACGGCCTGCCGGTTTCGGTGCAGGCGCGCGTCAAGGCGAAGAACAATAAGCAGTAAGCAAGATGTTTCAGTCGGAAAAACGAGTGTTTTTCGGCGAGCGAAGCCGCCGCATGTTCGATGTGCGGCGGCTCTCGGAGCATATAACGGACCTTGTGTCTGAAAATTTTGAGGCTTTGAGGTTTTATAATGGATAAGATGTGGGCGGGGCGTTCTGCGGGGACGCTGGATCAGATTGCAGACGATTTTAATTCCTCCATCCGGTTTGACAAACGCATGTACCGGGAGGATATCGCGGGATCGATTGCGCATGCGGCCATGCTTGGAAAGCAGGGGATCATCCCGGAAAAAGACAGCGCGCTGATTATCCAGACGCTTGGCGCGATCCTTGACGATATAGAAAGCGGCGCGCTTGCCATCGATGAGCGCGCCGAGGACATACATATGTTCTGCGAGGCTGAACTGACCCGCCGGATCGGCGACGTGGGCAAGCGCCTGCACACCGCGCGCTCGCGCAACGATCAGGTGGCGCTCGATCTGCGCATGTATCTGCGCCGGGAGAGCGGGGAGATCGTCGAACTGATTAAAGAACTGCTGCGTTCGATTCTGTCGGTCGCCAAAGCGAACCGGGATACGATCATGCCGGGATATACGCACCTGCAAAGGGCGCAGCCGGTCACGTTCGGCCATCATCTGATGGCGTACGCCATGATGCTGGCGCGCGACATCGGTCGGTTTGAAGATGCCGTTTGCCGTATGAACGTCTCTCCGCTCGGCTGCTGCGCGCTTGCGGGGACGACCTATGATACCGACCGTCAAATGACGGCGGCGGAACTTGGTTTTGACGGCATTGCCTTAAACAGCATGGACGGCGTTTCCGACCGGGATTTCTGCGTGGAGCTTGAGAGCGCGATGGCGCTTTTGATGATGCATTTGTCTCGCTTTTCGGAGGAGATTGTCCTGTGGTCCAGTTGGGAGTTCCGCTTTATTGAATTGGACGACGCGTATACGACCGGTTCGAGCATCATGCCGCAGAAAAAAAATTCGGATATGGCGGAACTCGTGCGCGGAAAGAGCGGGCGCGTGTTTGGCAATTTAGTGGCGGCGCTCACCATGCTCAAGGGCCTGCCGCTGGCTTACAACAAAGACATGCAAGAGGACAAAGAGGCGGTTTTTGACAGTGTGGACACCGTCAAAATGTGTCTGCGCGTTTTTGCGCCGATGGTCGCTACGATGCGCGTCCACGCGGATGTGATGTATCGCGCGGCGGAGGGTGGCTTTATCAACGCGACCGATGTTGCGGACTATCTGGTCCGGCAAGGCATGCCTTTTCGGAGCGCGTACAAGATCGTTGGGCAACTCGTCGCCTATGCGATCGAGCATGATACGGTGCTGGACCGGCTGCCGCTTGAGACCTACCGGCAGTTTTCAGAATTATTTGGCGAGGATCTGTACGGCGAGATCAGCCTTGAGTCCTGTGTTGCGCGCCGGATTTCTGCGGGTGGTGTTTCGGCTTCGTCTTTTGAAGCACAGGAACGGTTTATTACGGAGCTTTTAAAATGAAGAAAGTATTTATAGACGGCAGCGCGGGTACGACGGGGCTGCGGATCCGCGAGCGGCTGCTTCGCCGTGCGGATATTGAGCTTTTGACTTTACCCGAGAAACTTCGCAAGGACGCGGCGGCGCGGCGCGCGGCACTGAATGCGGCGGATATCGTGTTTTTGTGTCTGCCGGACGCAGCAGCGGTTGAGGCTGTTTCCATGGTTGAAAACGACCGCACGGTTGTGATCGACGCATCGACCGCGCATCGGACAGATCCGGCGTTTGCTTACGGCTTTCCGGAGCTTGGCGAAGCGTTTGCCGAAAAAATCAAAACCGCCAAGCGCATCGCCGTGCCGGGATGTCATGCCAGCGGCTTTATCGCGCTGGTTTATCCGCTTGTTCAGTCGGGGATTCTGCCGCGCGGGGCGCTGCTCAGTTTTCATTCGGTAACCGGATACAGCGGCGGCGGAAAAAGTATGATCGAAGCGTATGAGGATGCGGAGCGGGACGGTTTGCTTTCTGCGCCGCGCCAATATGCGCTTGCGCAGACGCATAAGCATCTGCCCGAGATGCAGGCCGTGACGGGGCTTTTGTCCGCCCCCGTTTTTTCCCCGATCGTATCGGATTTTTACAGCGGGATGGTTGTGACGCTGCCACTCTTTTCGGCGCAGCTTTTACCCGGAAAAGCTGCGGCGGATATTCGCGCAGCGTATGCCGCCCTTTACCGCGGGCCGGTCGTGCGCTATACTGAGGGGGCGGACGAAAGCGGATTTTTGTCTGCGGCGCGCCTTTCGGAAAAGGATTCGATGGAAATTTCCGTATTTGGAAACGAAGAACGGATTCTTGCGGTTGCGCGGTATGACAATCTTGGCAAGGGCGCGTCGGGCGCGGCGGTAGAATGCATGAATATCGTCATAGGGGCGGATCCCTGTGAAGCGCTTGAATTTTAGGAGAAAGACAGATGAAACAGATAGAAGGCGGCGTCTGCGCCGCAAAGGGATTTACGGCAAACGGCATACACTGTGGAATTCGCAAAAACAAGTCCAAGCGCGATCTTTCGCTCATTTTCAGCGAAAAACGCGCGGTTTGTGCAAGCGTATATACGAAGAATCTGGTCAAGGGCGCGCCGATTGAGGTTACAAAGGCCAATATTGCCGACGGATATGCGCAGGCGATTCTCTGCAACAGCGGCAATGCCAACACCTGCAATGCGAACGGAATCGCGGTTGCTGCGCGGATGTGTGAACTCGCGGGTGAGGCGCTTGGAATTGCGGCGGCGGATGTCGTGGTTGCGTCTACCGGCGTGATCGGCCAGCCGCTGGATATTTCTCCGATAGCCGCGGGGATGCGCGAGCTTTGCGGCGGGCTCGGCAGGCATTCCGAACTTGCCGCGGAGGGAATCATGACCACCGACACAAAGCGCAAGGAGATTGCCGTCAGCTTCGAAATCGGCGGCGTGGAATGCCGCATGGGGGCGATCGCCAAGGGGTCCGGCATGATTCATCCCAATATGGCGACGATGCTTGTGTTTATCACCACCGACTGCGCTATTTCGTCGGCCATGCTGCAAAAGGCGCTGTCCGGCGATGTGGATAAAAGCTTTAATATGCTCAGCGTGGACGGGGATACTTCCACAAACGATATGGTGACCGTGCTGGCCAACGGCATGGCGGAAAACCCCTGTATTACGTCGGAGGGCGAGGATTTTGAAGTGTTTATGCGGGCGCTCAATACGGTGACCGTGTATTTGTGCCGCCGGATCGCGGGGGACGGCGAGGGCGCGACGAAATTGCTAGAATGCACGGTCAGCGGTGCAAAGGATGAAGAAACGGCGAAGACCGTCGCAAAAAGCGTGATTTGTTCCTCGCTTTTTAAGGCGGCGATGTTCGGCGCGGACGCGAACTGGGGGCGGGTGCTCTGCGCTATCGGTTACAGCGGCGCCGATGTGGATGTGTCTAAAATCTCGGTCGCCTTTGAGAGCAGTGCCGGATGCATTACGGTTTGCACAGGCGGCGCGGGAATCCCGTTTTCCGAGGAGAAAGCGAAAAAAATCCTGCTCTGCGAAGAGGTCGCCGTCCGGATTGATCTTGGCGGCGGCGCGGAATGCGCCTCTGCATGGGGGTGCGATCTGACGTACGATTACGTCAAAATCAATGGAGATTACCGTACCTAAGGAGGACAAAATGAAACTGACAAACGCGCAGCGCGCCGGCGTTCTGATCGAGGCGCTGCCTTATATTCAGGAATATACCGATAAAGTCGTCGTCGTCAAATACGGCGGAAATGCGATGGTCAGCGGAGAATTGAAAGAAGCCGTGATGGGCGATATCGTTCTTCTGTCCCTGATTGGCGTACGGGTGGTACTGGTGCACGGCGGCGGTCCCGAAATCACAGAAATGCTTTCTCGCGTCGGGAAAAAGAGTGCGTTTGTAGACGGACTTCGCGTAACCGACGGAGAGAGCATGGAGATCGTCCAGCAGGTACTGGCCGGCAAGATCAATAAAAATTTGGTCAATCTTTTGCATACCAAGGGCGGGCGCGCCGTTGGACTTTGCGGCATCGACGGTCGCATGATTGAGGCGCGGGCAAAGGATGCCCGTCTTGGCTTTGTGGGCGAGATCACCGACGTGCACCCTGAGATCATCCTCGACGTGCTGGATAAAGGGTACATTCCGGTCATCGCCACGGTGGGCTGCGACGACGAGGGTAACAGTTACAATATCAACGCCGATACGGCCGCGGCTAAAATTGCGGCGGCTCTGTCGGCTGTGAGCTTGATTTCCATGACCGATATCAGCGGTATTCTGCGGGATAAGGACGATCCCTCCACGCTGATCCGCCGGATCTATGTCAGCGATGTGCCCGAACTCATTCGCGGCGGCGTGATTTCGGGCGGCATGATCCCGAAGATTGAATGCTGCACCGAAGCGATCCGCCGGGGGGTGGAAAAGGTATTTATTATCGACGGGCGCGTGCCGCATGCGATCCTGATCGAAACGCTGACCGACGAAGGCATCGGCACCATGTTTGTGTCCGGATCCTATAAGCCGAAACGCGCGTAAAAAACGACGGAGAGGGGATATAACATGAATACGTTTGAACTGGACAAAACCTATATTGCCAATACCTATGCGCGTTTTCCGTGGAGATCGTTTCCGGGCAGGGCGCGCTCTGCCGCGATGCGGATGGAAACGAATACATAGACCTTGGTACGGGAATCGGCGTCAACATCTTCGGCTATGCGGACGCGCAGTGGATTTCCGCCGTTACGGCACAGCTGAATACGGTTCAGCATACTTCCAATCTCTATTATTCCGCGCCGTGCGCCCGGCTTGCCGAGATGCTTTGCCAAAAGACCGGGATGAAAAAAGTGTTTTTTTCCAATTCGGGCGCGGAGGCGAACGAATGCGCGATTAAAGCGGCGCGTAAATACGCGGCGGATCGGCGCGGCGGGGAATATCATGTGATCGTCACGCTGAAAAACAGTTTTCACGGGCGGACGCTGGCTACGCTGGCCGCGACCGGGCAGGAAGCGTTTCATGCGCACTTTGGTCCGATGCCCGAAGGCTTTGCTTATGCGGAGGCAAACAATATCGAGGATTTGCGCCGGGTGGTTTTATCGCATAAAACCGCCGGTATTTTCATAGAGGCGGTGCAGGGAGAGGGGGGCGTGCTGCCGCTTACGCCCGAATTTGCTAAGGCTGCCGAGGAATTGGCAAGAGAACGGGATCTTTTGCTCATGTGCGATGAAGTGCAGATCGGAAACGGGCGCAGCGGCGCCTTTTATGGCTATATGAACCTCGGGATTACGCCGGACGTCGTTACGACGGCTAAGGGATTGGGCGGCGGCCTTCCGATCGGCGCGACGCTGCTCGGCGCGCGCGCGGCCGAGGTGTTTTCGCCAGGGTTAAACGGCTCCACTTTCGGGGGAAATCCGGTTGCCGCCGCAGGCGCAATCAATATTGTCGGCCGTATCGACGAGATGCTGCTAGCAGGTGTGCGGGAAAAGTCAAAGTATCTGTTTGACGCGCTCGAGAACGCGCCGGGCGTACAGAATATGACCGGTATGGGACTGATGATTGGGATAAAGCCGCAGCGGGAGGCGGGCGAAGTCATTGAAAAGTGCCGCGCGGGCGGCGTGTTGGTCATCAAGGCGAAGGATAAGCTGCGGCTTTTGCCGCCGCTGAACATAGAAAAAGGGCTGCTCGAGCAGGCCGTGCACGTAATGAAAGGAGCGCTGAAATGAAGCATTTGCTGAAGCTGATGGATCTCTCCAAAGGAGAAATCACGGAAATTTTAAATCTTGCCGACCAATTGAAATATGAGAAGAAAAACGGCATCGAACATCATTTGCTGCGCGGAAAAACGCTGGGCATGATTTTTGAAAAATCGTCCACGCGTACCCGGGTTTCTTTTGAAGTCGGCATGTATGACCTCGGCGGGAACGCGCTGTTTTTAAGTTCCCGCGATCTTCAAATCGGGCGAGGGGAGCCTGTTGAAGACACGGCGCGCGTGCTTTCCAGATATCTTGACGGTATTATGATCCGCACGTTCGCTCAGGAGGAGGTCGAGACGCTGGCGCGTGCCGGTTCGATTCCGATTATCAACGGTCTGACCGATTACTGCCATCCCTGTCAAGTGCTGGCCGATCTGATGACCATTCGAGAGAAACGCGGCAGTCTTGCGGATAAAAAACTTTGCTTTATCGGAGACGGCAACAATATGGCAAATTCTTTGATCGTGGGTGGAATCAAAATGGGGATGTCGGTGGCTGTCGCTTGTCCACAAACGCATCAGCCTGACGCCGCGATCATGCAATGGGCAAGTGAGAGCGGAAACTTTGTGTGCACGGATGATATTATGCGTGCTGCTGCCGGTGCGGACGTTCTGTATACCGACGTATGGGCTTCCATGGGACAGGAAGCGGAGGCGCGTGCGCGCGCGCAGATTTTCAGCGGCTACCAAATCAACGACGACGTAATGGCGGCGGCGAAATCGAATGCGATGGTGCTGCACTGCCTGCCTGCACACCGGGAAGAGGAGATCACCGCGGCGGTTTTCGAGGCGCACGCCGATGAGATTTTTGAGGAGGCGGAGAACCGTCTTCACGCGCAGAAAGCCGTACTCGTCAAATGCCTTGCGGAATAAACCGCATGAAAATCTATTTTTCGCCTGCATGGGCGTGTCTTGATGGCGATAAGAAAAAATGAAGGGGACGACATGAGCAAAGCATATTTGGTGCTGGAGGACGGAACAGCTTTAGAAGGTACGACTTTCGGCGCAGATACGGAAAGCGTCGGTGAACTTGTGTTCACCACCGGCATGTGCGGGTATATCGAAACACTTACGGACCCAAGTTATTTTGGGCAGATCGTTTTGCAGACGTTTCCGCTGATCGGAAACTATGGGATTATTCCCGAGGATTTTGAAGGCGCGTGCGCCGTGCGGGGTTATGTCGTGCGGGAATGGTGCGGCGCGCCGTCCAATTTCCGGGCGCAGTATGATCTGGATACTTTCCTGCGGGACAGAGGCATCCCCGGCATCTGCGGTGTGGATACGCGGCGTCTGACCCGGATCATTCGGGAAAAAGGGCGTCATGAACGCGGCGATTGTCAAGACCGTGCCAAACGATCTTTCGTTTGTTCGGGAATATCGCGTCTTCGGCGCGGTGCGGGGCGTGACGGTTTCGGCACCTGAAACGTTTGCCGCCTGCGGGGAAGAAAAGTACCGCGTGACCCTGATCGATTACGGTGCAAAGCGCAATATCGTGCGTGAACTGCAAAAGCGCGGCTGTACGGTTACAGTCGTCGGCGCAGATACGCCGGCGGAGGAGATTCTCGCGCAGAAGCCGGACGGGATCATGCTTTCTAATGGTCCCGGCGATCCGGCGGAAAATACCTATGAGATCGGCGAACTGCAAAAGCTGATCGGTCAAACGCCGATTTTTGGCATTTGTCTTGGCCATCAGCTTTTGGCGCTTGCGCACGGCGCCAAAACGGTCAAGCTTAAATACGGGCATCGCGGAGCCAATCAGCCGGTGCGCCGCACAGACGGCGCGCGTACGTATATCACCAGCCAGAATCATGGCTATGCGGTCGTTGCGGACAGTCTTCCCACCGGCCGGATCAGTTTTATCAATGCGAACGACGGCACCTGCGAAGGGATTGAGTATCCGGATGAGCGCGCGTTTACCGTGCAGTTTCATCCGGAAGCCTGCGGCGGGCCGAAAGACACCGGATTTTTGTTTGACCAATTCCTTGCGCTGATGGGAGGTGAGGGCTGATGCCGCTCGATACGAAAATCAAAAAAGTTATGGTTATCGGTTCTGGGCCGATTGTCATCGGACAGGCCGCCGAATTCGATTATGCGGGCGCGCAGGCCTGCCGCGTACTGAAGGAAGCGGGCGTCAACGTCGTTTTGGTCAATTCCAATCCGGCGACGATTATGACCGATAATGCGCTGGCGGATGAAATTTATTTGGAACCGCTTACCGCGAAGACCATCAAGCGCATTATATTGAAAGAGAAGCCAGACAGCCTGCTCTGCGGGCTGGGTGGTCAGACGGGCTTGACGATCGCCATGCAGCTGGATAAAGAGGGCTTTCTCGAGGCGCACGGCGTGCGGCTGATCGGCACCAATGCCGAGGCGATTGATAAAGCAGAAGACCGTCAGCTGTTCAAAGATACCATGCGCCAGATCGGCGAACCGACGATCCCATCCGAAATTGCCAACGATGTTCGCACATCGCTGGATATTGCGTCGCGCATCGGCTACCCGGTTATCGTGCGCCCGGCGTTTACGCTTGGCGGCGCGGGCGGAGGCGTCGCCTATACGCCGGAAGAACTGGAGATTATCGCGCATACCGGCCTTGACGCTTCGCCGATCCGCCAGATCCTTGTGGAAAAGTATATATTCGGCTGGAAAGAGATCGAGTTTGAAACTATGCGGGACAGCGCGGGCAATGTGATTGCCGTGTGCAGCATGGAAAATTTTGATCCGGTCGGCGTGCACACGGGCGACAGCATTGTCGTTGCGCCTGCGCTCACGCTGTCGGATAAAGAATATCAGATGCTGCGCAGCGCTTCGCTGAATATTATATCGGCGCTCGGCATCGTGGGCGGCTGCAACTGCCAATTTGCGCTGAATCCCGACAGCTTCGAATATGCAGTGATCGAGGTCAATCCCCGCGTGTCTCGTTCCTCCGCGCTCGCCAGCAAGGCGACCGGTTATCCTATTGCTAAAATCACGACCAAGATTGCACTCGGCTATACGCTCGACGAGATCAAAAACGACATTACCGGCAAGACCTGCGCCTGCTTTGAGCCTGCGTTGGATTATGTCGTTGTCAAGCTGCCGAAATGGCCGTTTGACAAATTTGCCGGATCGTCGCGCACGCTCGGCACGCAGATGAAAGCGACCGGCGAGGTCATGGCGATCGCGCCTTCCTTTGAGATGGCGCTGCTGAAGGCGGTCCGCGGCGCGGAGATTTCTTTGGACACTTTAAACGCAAAACCACTCACAGAGGAAAATGTGCTTTCCAGGCTGAAACATGTGGACGACCGCCGTCTTTTTACGATTTTTGAGGCGCTGAAAGCGGGCGTTGCGATCGAAAAAATTCACGAAATCACCCGCGTCGACAATTGGTTTTTGGCCAAGCTGAAAAACTTGGCCGAATTCGAGGCTGAACTTGCAGGCGGCATGACGGACGCGCGCTATCTTCGCGGCAAGCAGTACGGATATACCGACCGGGCGCTCGCGCGCCTGAGCGGAGCGGCTGTTTTGCCGCACCGCAGCGCGGTATATAAGATGGTGGACACCTGCGGTGCGGAGTTTGACGCCGAAACCCCATATTTCTATTCGACCTATGACGACGAGTGCGAATCGCGCGCATTTCCCCGAAGCGGAAAGGAAACGGTTTTGGTACTTGGCTCCGGCCCGATTCGCATCGGGCAGGGAATCGAGTTTGACTACTCCTCGGTACACTGTGTCTGGACGCTGAAGAAGATGGGCTACGACGTTGTGATCGTCAACAACAATCCCGAAACGGTATCTACGGATTACGATACCGCAGACCGGCTGTATTTTGAGCCGCTCACGGATGAGGACGTTATGGATATTATCCGCGTAGAGCGGCCGATCGGCGTTGTGGTCGCGTTTGGCGGTCAGACCGCGATCAAGCTGACCAAATTTCTCGATGCGTCCGGCATTCGAATCCTTGGCACGTCGGCCGCGGGGATCGACCTTGCGGAGGACCGCGAAAAATTCGACCAACTGCTGGAGTCGCATCATATCAAGCGGCCGCGCGGCATGGGCGTCAAGACGCTGCAAGAAGCGCTTGCTGCGGCAAAAGAACTCGGGTACCCGGTTCTGCTGCGTCCCTCCTATGTCATCGGTGGACAAAATATGCAGATCGTACACGATGCTTCCGAAGTTGAGAAATATATGAATCGCATTCTTTCGACCGGTATAGAAAATCCGGTGCTTGTCGATAAGTATATGATGGGCAGCGAGCTTGAGGTGGACGTTATTTCGGACGGGACGGATGTGCTGATTCCCGGCGTCATGGAGCATATCGAGCGCGCGGGCGTGCACAGCGGCGATTCGATTGCGGTGTATCCGCCTTACAGCATCAACGACGCTATGCTGGAAAAGGTGATCGCCTCGTCTACTTCGCTTGCGCTTTCACTGGGCACAAAGGGACTCGTCAATATTCAGTATCTAATTTACGAAAACGAATTGTATGTCATTGAAGTCAATCCACGCGCCTCGCGGACCATTCCCTATATCAGCAAGGTGACCGGCGTGCCGATGGTGGATATCGCCGCGCGTGTGATGCTCGGCGCGCGCTTGACAGAACTTGACTACGGTACGGGATTGTATAAAACGCCGCCGTATGTGGCGGTCAAAGTGCCGGTCTTTTCATTTGAAAAGCTCACCGACGTCAATTCTTATCTTGGCCCGGAGATGAAATCCACCGGCGAGGTGCTGGGCATCGGCAAGGATTTGACCGAGGCGCTCTTCAAGGGGCTGACTTCGGCTGGTATGATGCTGAAATCTTCTATTCATCATAAAAATGTCGGCGTGTTGGTCAGCGTGGACAAGCATGATTTATTTGAGGTCGTGACGCTGGCTAAAAAGCTGGATGATCTTGGTTTTCGTCTGTATGCGACAAAAGATACCGCAGAGTCGATTTCCATGCTGGGCATCGACGTAGAGACGATCGACGGAATCAAGGAGAGCGACAGCGCTTTTAAGCTGCTCGAGAGCGGAGAAATCAGTTATATCGTATATACGGGCGCTGTGCGCGACGATACGATGGACGATTATATTGCGTTGCACCGCCGGGCGCTGCAGCTTTCCATTCCGTGCCTGACCTCGCTCGATACGGCGAACGCGCTTGCGGATATTATTGCCAGCCGGTACAGCGAGGACAACACCGAGCTTGTCGACATCAATCATATGCGCGCCGCGCGGCATATGCTGCATTTTGCCAAAATGCATGCCACCGGCGACGATTATATTTACATAGAGAATTTTGACAACGCCATTGAGTGTCCCGAGTCGCTTTGTATCCGCCTGTGCAATCGGCACAAAGGAATCGGCGGCTTTGGCATCATATTGATGGAGAAATCAAATGTTGCAGATGCAAAAATGCGGCTGTTCAACCGGGACGGCTCAGAGGGACGGCTCGGCGGCAATTCCATTCGCTGCGTCGGAAAATATCTGTATGACAACGGGCTGGTTAAAAGCCGGGATATCACGATTGAAACCGGGGGCGGCGTCAAGCGTCTGACGCTGTATACAAATGCCGGCAAGGTCACCTATGCCGGCGTGGATATGGGACAGCCTGATCTGCGCGCGTCCGCACTGCCGGCGACGATCTGCGCGGAGCGTCTGATTAATTATCCCGTGGAGATCGGCGGGGGGACGTACAATGTCAACTGTCTTTCGGTTGGAAACCCGCATTGCGTGGTTTTCTGTGACCGGGTAGATGCTGTGGATATAGAGACAGTCGGGCCGCAGTTTGAGCATGCGCCGGTGTTCCCGGAGCGCATCAATACCGAATTCGTGCGCGTGGTCAATCGCAGTACGCTGAAGATGCGCGTATGGGAGCGTGGCAACGGCGAGACCTGGGCGTGCGGCAGCGGCGCCTGCGCCGCGGTGGTGGCCGCAGTCGAAAACGGTTATTGTGATAAAGGCCGGGATATCACCGTCAAGGTGCGCGGCGGCGATCTTGTCGTCAACTATTCCGACGGCGGCATCGTATTGACCGGAGACGCAAAACTAGTCTATACCGGAATGACTGAATATTAAGAGCAGACGGCTGAAAAAATCACGGACAGCCGATAAAATCAAAAATGCGCGCAAAGGCGGTACAACTCCGCGCTTTGCGCGCATTTTTGATTTATACGACTTTGTCGACGTCATACAGTGCGCTAATAAGCGCAAAATTTTGTGCAAATGGGCGCATGGCGTTCCAGTAGCCGGCGCCGCGCAGATCGAATTCATCCATTAAATCGAATTTGGCCAAAATGCTGCGGACATCTTCAAACCATACCACGTGCCGGACGCCTGCGTTGGTATATTCAAAGAAAGGGGACATGGCAACCGGGTCAAACTGAATTTCTGCGCCGTATCTTCTCGCGATATCGATCGCGGTCTGATTGCCGAGCGACTGCGCGCGCGTGCTTCCTTCGATAAACGGAAGCGGCCAGTCGTATCCGTAGTTCGGAATGCCGAGATATATTTTTTCGGTTGGAATTTCAGTCACCGCATATTCCACCACTTCGCGCACACGGTTGAGCGGCGCAACCGCCATAGGCGGCCCATAGGTATATCCCCATTCGTACGTCATCAGGAAAACCCTGTCCGACGCGGCGCCGAGCGCGGCGTAATCGTGTGCCTCATAGAGCAGGCCGGGCTGCGTATCTGAAGTTTTCGGCGCAAGATCGGTGTTGACGAAAAAGCCGTAAGGGCTAAGGCGGCTTACCGCATTTTCTACAAAAGCGGTGAAAGCCGCTCTGTCGTCGGCCGGTATGTATTCGAAATCGAGATCCAGCCCGACGTAATCTTTTTCCAGCATAACGGCGATGACGTTGTCTAAAACCGTATTCTGGAGTTCGGGATCATTAAACAGTTGGCTTGCGCGCGCGCTGCTGAAACCGCCGCTTTCGGTGATGGAGGACAGCAGCATGACCGGCGCTACGCCGTACTGATACGCCAAATCGATCAGCGGTTCGTCTTCGATGTCAATTAGTTCTCCTTCCGGCGTGAACCCATAGCCGAAAATTGTCAGATAGGTTAAAAACGGCAAAGCATGCAGCAGTACGCTCCTGTCGATAAAAGGATAGGCGTATGCGTTGAAGCGCGCCGTACGCCGCTTGGGCTCAGAAAAGCTGATGACCAGCGTATCGCCTGGCTGTATGTTCTGATTTTCCGCTAAATACGGATTGTTCTGCATCAGTTCGTAGACGCTGATGCCATATCTGCGCGCAATTGAAGACAGCGTGTCGCCGGGCGCTACCGTATGAACAGTTTCCGGGAACAGGATGAGCAGCGCCTGACCTACGACAAGGTCTCCGGATATCGCATTGTCACTGATGATCCGCGCTGCTGAAACGCCGTACCGGCGCGCGAGTCCGACAACCGTATCCCCCGGTTCTACAATATGTATAATCATGCGTATATCCCCCAATGTAAACGGTCTTTAATTCCAGTATATGCGGCGGCATGAAATCCGCCCGCGCTTTTCCGAATTCTGCGTCAGATTCAGCGCGCCCGGCAGAAATGCGTTGACAAATGAAGAAACTTTTTATATAATTATTCTGAAATTATTTTTGCCTATAGCAGCAGGCTTTGGAATTTTTTAAAGAAAGCGGTGACTCCCTTGGAACAGTATTATCAAAAAGAAATCGAAACCATGCCGCGCGAGCAGATTCAGGCGCTGCAAAGCGAGCGGCTGGTCAAACAAGTCCGCCATGTTTATGAGAACGTCCCGTATTATCGAAAGAAAATGCAGGAAAAACAGATCGTGCCGGAGGATATCCATGGCATTGAAGATTTGCACAAGCTTCCTTTTTTGAGCAAGGAAGACCTGCGTGAAGCGTATCCTTACGGTCTCTTGGCAAAACCCTTGTCCGAATGCGTGCGCATTCAGTCTACTTCGGGTACGACCGGGCGCCGCGTCGTCGCGTTTTATACGCAGCACGATATCGATCTTTGGGAAGATTGCTGCGCGCGCGCCATCGCCGCGGCGGGCGGTACGAAGGACGACGTTTGCCAGGTTTGCTATGGATACGGTTTGTTTACGGGCGGTCCGGGACTCAATGGCGGTTCGCATAAGATCGGCTGCCTGACGCTGCCGATGTCGTCGGGCAATACGGATAGACAGATCCAGTTTATGATTGATCTTGGCGCGACCATCCTCTGCTGCACGCCTTCTTATGCTGCATACCTCGGGGAGAGCGTTTTTGGAGAAGGGCGTTCGGGATCAGATCAAACTGAAAGCGGGGATTTTCGGTGCGGAAGCCTGGACTGAAGAAATGCGCCGCGATATAGAGAATAAACTTGGCATCCGTGCTTATGATATTTATGGATTGACGGAGCTTTCCGGCCCTGGCGTTTCTTTTGAATGTTCGGCGCAGGGCGGCATGCATATCTGCGAAGACCATTTTATCGCGGAGATCATCAACCCGGAAACCGGCGAAGTTTTGCCGGAAGGCGCAACCGGCGAACTTGTATTTACCGCGATCACGAAAGAAGCGTTTCCGATGATCCGGTATCGCACGCGCGACATTTGCCGTCTCGATGCTACGCCTTGTTCTTGCGGACGCACGCACGTTCGTATGACCAAGCCTATGGGACGCTCGGACGATATGCTGATTATCCGCGGCGTCAACGTGTTTCCCTCGCAGATCGAGACTGTCCTTTTGAATAAGGGGATGTCTGCAAACTATCAAATCATTGTTGACCGTGTAAACAATTCGGATACGCTCGACGTACAGGTAGAGATGCCGCCGGAACTGTTTACGGATACGGTCACCGGCGTTTCCTCAAAAGAAAAGGAATTGGCCGAAGCCATGAAATCCATGCTTGGCATCAAGGCGGCGGTGCATCTGGTTTCTCCGAAAAGCATTACCCGCAGCGAAGGCAAAGCTGTGCGCGTCATTGACAAACGTAAACTGTATGGATGAAAGGAGACTATCATGACGGTCAATCAGATTTCGGTTTTTGTGGAAAACAGGGCAGGGCAGCTTGCGCAGTTTATTCACTTGCTTGCAAAGCATGGCATTGATCTCGAAGCGCTTTCCATAGCGGATACAAAGGATTACGGCATTATCCGGATCATAGCCGACTCGCCCGAAAAAGCGGCGGCGGCTTTGACTGCGGAAGGATGGGTTTTCACCGTTACGCCTGTGTTGGCTGTAACCGTGCCAGATGAGCCAGGCAGTCTTGAGCGCATCTTCAGCATTCTGGCAGAGCATAACATCAATTTGGAGTATACCTATGCTTTTCTTACGCGTAAGCATGGACTTGCCTGCGTGATCCTGCGTGTAGATGGCAATGACCATGCCGCGCAGGTTCTTGCAAAAGCGGGTATTCGGATCGACTGAAATAAAAAGGACCCGAAAGCGATGCTTTTGGGTCCTCTGTTTTTGGTCCGACGCGCTGTTTTCGATCATGACGGTGGGATGAACTAAATATAATATTCAGGCGTGAAATTGAATGCTATATTATACACAAAGGCCAGCACGACATAGATCACATAGCCCAGCATGCCGAGAATACCGAGTACGAGCCCGGCAGTAGCAAGCCCGCGCCCCTGTTCTTTGGTTTGTTTAATTTTTGAGAGTCCGATTGCAGAAAAGACGATCGCCAGTATAGAGGTTATCGTGCCAAGGCAGCAGATCCATGAGAATAAGGACAAAATTCCGAGAATAAATCCGGCGACAGCCATTCCGTTGGTTTTCGGCGGAACTCCGTATGGCGTGTAAACCTGCACCGTAGGGCTGGGAAGAACCGGTTCCGCCGCGGCGGGCGTCTGCACCTGTGTGTTCGGATCGCATGCATTGCCGCAGTAAGGGCAGAATTTCGCCGTATCTTCCAATTGTGCGCCGCAATTGCCGCAAAATTTCATAGTTTGTCCTCCAAATGCAACAGAATATACAAATAGTATACACTGCCCGCGAAGATATGTCAATTCTATTTTGCGTTTTTCCGTATGGGTTTGCGGGGGCTGCCCGTGCGCCCGCGCGTATCCGGTTCCTTTTCAATCTAATGATAAAACAGGAGATTATATCATGCGCATCGAGCACCCGATTCCCCCACTTTGGAGCGCGGATTCCCAAACGTTGATTCTAGGTTCCTTTCCCTCGGTTAAATCGAGAGAAGCGGGATTTTTTTATGGTCATCCGCAAAATCGCTTTTGGCGGGTCTGCGCCGCTGTCTTTTCTGATGCTGTTCCCGAAACGATTGAAGAAAAAAAGCAGTTTATCCTTGCACACGGCCTGGCGCTTTGGGATGTGATCGCTTCCTGCGATATTGAGGGATCGGCAGATAGCAGCATTCGCGGGGCGCTTCCCAACGATATCGGCCTGATTTTGCAGGGGGCCGATATTCGGAGAATTTTTGTCAACGGTAAAACGGCGGAGAAGCTTTATTATCAATATTTATATCCAAAATACCGTATTCCCGCCGTCGCCCTGCCTTCTACCAGTCCGGCAAATGCGTCTTGGTCTTTGGAGCGTCTGATCGTTGCATGGCGTCTGATTGCTGAAAATAAAAGCTGAGCGTGCGTACATATTTTTTTTCTCTGATGCAGAGACTAGACAAAGATGACAAAGGAGGAAAAAACATGTTTAAACACGAAAAGCAGCTTTTTCATCCGGTCGGCGTGGAAGCGCCGAACCCGCAGTACGCCGCGCTTTTGCAGGAGCAGCTTGGCGGAGCAAACGGCGAGTTGAAGGCGGCCATGCAGTATTTGTCTCAGAGCTTTCGCATCAAGGACCAGCAGATCAAGGATCTATTTATGGATATTGCGGCCGAGGAACTCGGGCATATGGAGATGGTCGCACAGACGATCAATCTGCTGAACGGTCACGATGTAGATTACAGCACGATAGGCGCCGGCGAGATCCAGACGCATGTGCTCCTCGGACTCAATCCCGGGTTGATCAACGCGTCCGGCTATTCATGGACGGGCGACTATGTGACGGTCACGGGCGATCTTTGCGCCGATCTTCTTTCCAATATTGCTTCCGAACAGCGCGCCAAGGTTGTGTATGAATATCTGTACCGTCAAATTGAAGATAAAAAAGTGCGCGAGACAATCGACTTTTTGCTGAATCGGGAGGAAGCGCACAATCAGATGTTCCGCGACGCGTTCAATAAAGTGCAGGATACCGGCTCCAACCGTGATTTCGGTACGACGAAAGCGGCGAGAATGTATTTCTCGATGTCAAATCCGGGGCCGAATCAGACGTGTGCGCAGCAGAAAACAGAGGCGCCCGCGTTTAAATAAATATTTAGGGCGCTGGACAACATGGGGCAGGCGAGATTTTCCTGCGTTTGGTTTACTGCGGAATACGCTTCCTCTGAAGGGGGCCTGCGCCTGCGGAATGCAGGCGCAGGCCTTTTTTGTTGTCCGGCGGTGTCCTATGTTTGCCAGTTTGGCATTGACATACGTATTTTAATACGATATAATATAATAAATATTGTCTCATACGCAAAGGGAATGGTAAGAAAAAATGACGGTGAGTTTTTCTGAATTTCTGCGGTTTCTGACCATGGATCCGATGATTGCAGTTACGGCGCTTTTGACGTTGGGCGTCATTTTGGTAAACGGCTGGACAGACGCGCCGAATGCGATTGCAACCTGTGTTTCAACCAGAGCCATGAAACCGAAAGCTGCGATCATGATGGCGGCAATATTTAATTTTTTGGGCGTCTTTGTTATGACGCTGTTTAATGCTAAGGTTGCGGCGACGATTTATAATATGGTCGATTTTGGCACGAATGCGCGGGAAGCGGCTACGGCGCTTTGCGCGGCGCTTGTTGCGATTGTAGTTTGGGCGACGCTTGCCTGGAGATTCGGGATTCCGACCAGCGAGAGTCATGCGCTCATTGCCGGGCTTACCGGCGCGGCCATAGCCATGCACAATGGATTTGGCGGCGTTAACGGATGGGAATGGATCAAGGTCGTCTATGGCCTGGTTCTTTCCACCCTTTTAGGTTTTGGATTCGGTTTTCTTTCTGTAAGGCTTACAGAATTTTTGTGCAGGCGGGCGGACCGTCCTAAAACAACAAAATTTTTTAGAGGCGCACAGATCTGCGGTGGCGCTTCTATGGCGTTTATGCACGGCGCGCAGGACGGACAAAAATTTATGGGCGTATTCCTACTTGGCATCTTTCTCGCCTCCGGCAACACTGGGGTCAATCATTTTGAAATACCGATTTGGCTAATGGTTCTTTGTTCAGCGGTGATGGCGCTCGGAACTTCGATCGGCGGGTATCGCATTATAAAATCTGTCGGCATGGATATGGTCAAACTGCAGACCTATCAGGGCTTTTCCGCAGATCTTGGCGCCGCGCTCTGCCTGCTTGTCGCGTCGCTGACTGGTATACCGGTCAGCACTACGCATACAAAAACCACTGCGATTATGGGCGTGGGTGCCTCGAAACGGCTTTCGGCGGTTAACTGGAAGGTCGTTCGCGATATGGTATTCACATGGGTACTTACCTTTCCGGGCTGCGGTTTGCTTGGTTATCTGGCCGTTAAACTGTTTATGTTTCTATTTTAATCCATGGATATTAGAGAAGGACTGTGACGATGAAGTTGAAAAAAAACAAGGATTATGATTATTTTGGGTATTTTATCAAGAGCGCCGAGGCTGCATGCCGTGCGGCGGAGTATCTTCATGCATCGCTTTCCGAATTTGACAGGAAAAATTTCAGCGGCTGCGTGACTTCCATGCACGAGATTGAGAACCGGGCCGACAGTGAAAAACACGATATGATGCAGCGGCTTTTGCATGAATTTATAACGCCGATCGAGCGGGAGGATATTGTAGCGCTCGCACAGCAGCTTGACGATGTGCTTGATGCGATAGACGATGTCATGCTGAGGGTGGACATGTTCTGCGTTTCTTCTATACTCCCGGGCGCACTCCAGTTTACTGCGCTCATTATAAAATGCTGTCATGAATTGCTCGGTATTGTAGGCGAGTTTCGCAATTTTAAATCCTCGGCGAAAATACGAGAGGGCATTGTCGCCGTGAATTCACTGGAAAGCGAAGGGGACAAACTTCATTTTGAATGTATCAAAGCGCTCTATCAGACGCCGGGAGCGGATGCAAAGATGCTGCTTGCCTGGACGGGCATATATGATGATTTAGAAATGTGTTTGGATGCCTGCGAGCACAGCGCGGATATTATCGAGACTGTAATTATGAAAAATTCGTAAGAACTGATTAGGTATGTGTAAAAAATTGTCCGAAATGTCTCTTCTTGAACTGTGGCGGCGCTTTCCGATTCTTCTGACTGCGCATATCGACGATTGGAAAGATTGGTTTGCCGGAGAAAAAGCGTTGTTGCTTCGCATTTTCCCGGCGGAGCGGGGATTTAAGATCAGCCATATTGGAAGTACGGCGATCGCTGGTATATGGGCGAAGCCGATTGTCGATATTTTAGTTGAGGCGCCGAATTCCGGCTGCTTTTCAGAATGCAAGGCTGCGCTGGCGGGCGCAGGATATATTTGTATGTCGGAGCAGCCGCTCCGGCTTTCTTTTAACAAAGGATATACGGAGCAGGGGTATGCCGAACAGGTGTTTCATCTTCATCTTCGCCGCAACGGCGATCACGATGAACTGTATTTTCGGGATTATTTGAACGCGCATTCGGATGCGGCCAAAGAATATGAACAGCTAAAGCTTAAGCTGTGGAAGCAGTATGCATATGACCGCGACGGCTACACTGCGCAAAAATCCAATTTTGTTGCGGCTGTTACGGCAAAAGCAAAAGCGGAATTTAAAGGCCGGTATCCTGCGGACGGGCAGGATATTTGAGCAATATGCGCCGTAAAAAACGTGCGGGGCTCTTTTTGAGAGCCCCGCACGTTTTGCCTGTCTGATGAGTTATTTTGTAATGGTCGCCGTACTGGTTGCGCCGTCCCAGTCTACGGTTGCGCCGAGCGCTTCCGCAACGAAGCGCACCGGCAGATAGGTTCTCGAATTCTCGATGAACGCGGGTGCGTCTAGCGGCTTTTCCTCGCCGTTGACCGTCGCCGCAGCCGCGCCGATCGTGATTTTGATTTCCGTCGTTCCGCTTGTGATGGTTGCCGTGCTGGTCGCGCCGTCCCAATCAACGGTCGCGCCGAGGTTCTCCGCGATGAAACGCACAGGCAGCATCGTACGGCTCTGACGAATGATGGGCGCCGCATCCAGCGCTTTCGCTTCGCCGTTGACATAGCCGTTCATATCGCCGATTGTCATTTTGATTTCGGTTGCGGCGGCCGCGCCGTCCGCAAACTTGGAAATGACCAGATTGTCAAAGGCGGTTGCGCCTACATTGCTGAGGCTGTCACGTTCTTTGGCATAGAGCCTGAAGCCGAAAGAGCCCTGACTCCACGTATCATGTGTGCCGGAAAAGCTATATACCGTATTGCCGGTGTCGATATCCGTAAAGACGCACTGTAGCTGGTTGCCTTTTACCGCAAGCTGAATGTGCAGATTGCTGCCGGACGTGAACGCGCCTGAAGCGCCCACGTTGATGTTGCCGCCCCAGCCTCCGTCTTCGGAGCCAAAGCCGACCGCGCCGCGATTGCCGTCAAACGCAATAAAGCCGATATAGCCCGCAATGCCGTTGACGCTTGTATCCGCAACTTTTTCAAGATTGGAACGGATGATCGGGCCGCCCTGCGTCTGGGTGTTATACATATCCACATCCAAAACGTAATCGGTCATCGCCGTCAAAGCGCTGTCGCCGGTGTACAAAATAAACGAATGATCGCCGGTAGGCGCCGTCAGAAACAGGCGGCCGTCCTTGACCTCCCATGTGCCCAAATACTGCGTGAAGTCTTTGAGTGCATCCGCGCTGTCAAAGCTGTTGGCGTACACTTCTTCAATTTTTGAGGTGTCGATTAAAAGTGCTGCGGATTGATCCGGCGCCTGCGTTTCACCGATCACTGCTTCGTTGGCTGTTGTAATCTTCAGATTGTCAAAATAAGCGTTGCCCGCCGACACGGCAAAGTTCGCGGCATATTCAGCGCGTATGCGCAGTCCCACGGTCCCCTCCGTCCATTTGACGTCGCTGGCCGATTGGCCGATTTCATATGTATACTGGTAAAATTCCTTTCCGGAATCGATGTTGACCATGGTGACTTGTATTTTTTCGCCTTTTACGATGACCTTGATATGAACGTTTGATCCCACCGTGCAGTCGCCTGTGGACGTGCCGACGTTGATATTTCCGGCCCAGCCTCCGGTTCTGTCGCCGCATCCGAGCGCGCCTTTGGCGGCGTCGTTTGCGACGAAAGCCAGATAGCCGTAAAAGGCGTTACTGCTGGCATCGGATGCGGCGTCCTGATCTGCGCGGAAGATAATGCCGCCCGACGTCTGAACGTTCATATAATCGACTTCGACGATATAATCCGTCAGTTTTTGCTTGGATTGATATAGAATGTGCGCAAAAGTTGTGGCGGGGGAATTGTTTGGCGCGTCTGCATCCAGCCGGTCGGTCAGATACAGGCCTCCGTCTTTGATTTCCCACTCCGCGCGGTACTGTTTAAAGTCGGAGAGCGTCGCGGCGTCGGAAAAGTCGTTTTCATAGATCACAGTTTCCGCTGCGGAAGCGCTGATCGCCAGCAGCGCCAGCATCAGCGCGAGCATGCTGAGCAGTAAAGTCGTTTTTTTCATTAAAATATCCTCCTATTCGTTTTCATATTTATTGTCGCATATAAAAACGTTTAAGTCAAGCAATTTGTTGTACATATTATACAAAATATTGTTCAAAATATTTGGTTAACAGAAAAAGTTGTCTTAAAAATAAAGGAAACATGAACAAGACGGCAGTCAGAGGATGATAAAAAAGACGTACAAAAGGAACGGCAAGTGCGCCGTTCCTTTTGTAGTTCTGGTATGACAAGCGCTGTCTTTTGACAGGCTTGTTTCGGCCTAAAATCAATAGTTTCCGGAGAACATTTCCGAGCCGCCGAGTTCCGCATGCTCGCCAAAATATTTTTTCGGATTGATGCCGACAAACTTGGCGAAATCAATCATTTCGCGCAGGGTGTTGATATTGACAGGAGCGCCTTCGCGCAGAACGCGTTCGACCGCTTCTACTTCTTTTTTCACCATGCGTGTAAATGCGCTCGGCGCCTTCCGCCTTGGGCGATTCGCGCAGCTGGCGCAGATATGTGGACAGATGCGCTTTTATGGCTTCGGGATCGCCAAAATTTTTGGGATTGATCGCGATAAATCCGTGGCAAATCCCGCTTTTGCCGCCCTGCATTGCGAAATTGGAGGTCGTGCCCATCGACAAAATCGAGCAGAAAATCTCGCAAAGCATGCCGTAGCCATAGCCTTTATGGCTGCCCAGCGTTTCGGTATTTCCGCCGAGCGGCATAATACCGCCGCCATTTTTGGCCACAATATTTTTGAGAACGTCCGGCGCGTCGGTCGAGGCCTTTCCATCTTTGTTCAGCGCCCAGCCTTCGGGGAGGGGTTTGCCCATTTTGTTGTACATTTCCAATTTGCCGCGCGTGACCACGGTTGTGGAGGCGTCAAAAAGAAAATCATAGGGTTCTGCCGGCATAGCGATGGCGATCGGATTGGAGCCGAGCATAGCTAGCTTTCCGAACGTTGGAACCATAATGGCTTCAGAGTTGGTGAACGACATGCCGATCAGTCCCTCGCTGCATGCCATCTTGGCATAATACCCCGCAATGCCGTAGTGATTGGAATTGCGGACGGACACGATGCCGACGCCGCTGCGTTTTGCTTTGCGAATCGCCATTTTCATCGCTTTATGGCCGACGAGCTGCCCCATGGCATCGTGCGCGTCGATCACGGCGGTGGTTGAGGTCTCAAATACGGTTTCCGGAATCGCATGAATGTCGATCAGACCTTTTTCGATGCCTTTATGATAGCGTACCAGCCGCTGCATGCCGTGCGATTCAATGCCGAATTTGTCGGCCATGATCAGTACGTCTGTGATGATCCGGCATTCAGATTTTTTGAAGCCGAGCTTTTTGAATGCCGTCATGCAGAAATCGTCCAGAAGCTCAACAGGGAGCTTTACATAGTCAGCCATAGCGAAAATCCTCCGTAATTCCTATTTTTAGATTTGTTTATTCGACCCTATGCCTGCGCTGCGTCTATGATCGCCGCAAAAGCGTCGGGCTTGAGCGAGGCGCCGCCGATCAGGCCGCCGTCGATGTTTTCTTTGGCCAAAAGCGCCGCCGCGTTTTTCTCGTTCATAGAGCCGCCGTATTGGATCGTTATTTTTTCGGCGGCATCTTTTCCATAGAGTGTGCAGATCACTGTGCGGATCGCTCCGCAGGTTTCATCTGCCTGTTCAGGCGTCGCGGTGAGGCCTGTGCCGATGGCCCATACTGGTTCATAGGCGATGATGACGTTGGCCAGGTCGTTCTTTCCGATGCCCATCAGACCCAGCTTCGTCTGCATCGACACGATTTCGTCGGTGATCCCCGCCTGCCTTGCTTCCAGCCGCTCACCTACGCAGAGGATGACCTTCAATCCTTTTGCAAGCGCGGCGCGCGTCCGCAGGTTCACGGTTTCGTCGGTTTCGCCAAAATACTGCCTGCGCTCGCTGTGTCCGACAATAACGTATTCCGCGCCGACTTCCTTCAGCATGTCTGCGCTGATCTCTCCGGTATAGGCGCCGTTTTCTTTAAAATGCACGTTTTGCGCGCCAATTTTGATGGAGGTATCCTTTGCGGCCTCCGCCGCTACCCAGATGTCCACAAACGGCACACACAGCAAAATATCACAGCCGTCTTTGCCTTTGATCATCGGCGAAAGCGTTTTGACGAATGCTCTTGTGTCGCTTGGCGTCTGGTTCATTTTCCAGTTGCCGGCGATAACATATCTTCTTTTCATAAAATTATAATCCCTTTTCCGGCGTGCCGAAAAATTCTTCCGGCGCGCCGTTCCTTTTTTTGCTTGATGTCTGACTTGCAGCGCCGCCGCAGACCGTGTTTGCGCGCCTGTCCGGCGCCGTACGCTGAAATGCGAAAGGTGCGCTTATTTATCCTCGAGGCAGGCGATGCCGGGCAGTTCCAGCCCTTCTAAAAATTCCAGAGAAGCGCCGCCGCCGGTAGAAATATGCGTGATTTTGCCGGCAAAGCCCAGCTGTTCGCAGGCCGCCGCGCTGTCGCCGCCGCCGACGATCGTAACGGCGTCGCTTTCAGCCAGCGCGCGCGCGACCGCGATCGTACCTTTGGCCAGAATCGGGTTTTCAAATACGCCCATCGGACCGTTCCATACGACGGTTTTGGCTTCCTTTGCCGCATTGGCGTACAGTTCCATGGTTTTCGGCCCGATGTCCAGACCCATGCGGTCGGCGGGGATTTTATCCGAAGGAACGATTTCGACGTCGATCTTGGCATCGATCGGATCCGGGAAGCTTGCGGTGATCGTCGTATCTACAGGCAGCAGAAGCTTTACGCCTTTTTCTTCCGCCTTTTTCATCATGTCGCGGCAGTAGTCGATTTTTTCGCTGTCAAGCAGGGAAGTGCCGACCGTATAGCCTTTGGCCGCAAGGAACGTATAGGCCATTCCGCCGCCGATGATCAGCGTGTCTACCTTTGTCAGGAGGTTGTTTATGACGTTCAGCTTGTCGGAAACTTTCGCGCCGCCCAAAATGGCGACGAACGGGCGCTCGGGATTTGAGAGCGCCTTGCCCATGATGCCGATCTCTTTCTGGATCAGGTAGCCGCACACGGCGGGGAGATAGGCGGCCACGCCGGCTGTAGAAGCGTGCGCACGGTGCGCGGTGCCGAATGCGTCGTTCACGTAGATTTCGGCAAGCGCCGCAAGCTCTTTGGCAAATTCGGGATCGTTCTTTTCCTCGCGCGCGTCAAAGCGGACGTTTTCGAGCAGGACGGCCTGTCCCTCGGCGAGCGCTGCGATTTTTGCTTTTGCGTCTTCGCCGACGATGTCGGCGGTCAGCGCGACCGGCTGGCCGAGTAATTCCCCAAGGCGCGCGGCGACCGGCGCCAGCGAATATTTCGGATTGATTTGGCCTTTCGGCTTACCCATATGCGAGCAGAGAATGACCTTTGCGCCATGATCGAGCAGATAGCGGATTGTGGGGAGCGCTTCAACGATGCGCTTGTCGCTTGTAATCTTTCCGTCTTTGATCGGCACGTTGAAGTCACAGCGTACCAGAACGCGGCGGCCCTTCACGGCGACGTCTTCGATGGTTTTTTTGTTGTACATGGAAATACACTCCTTTATATAAGTATAAATCTTGGAATTCCGATTTTTAACCTTTATTAATATAGCACAAATCCAAAATAATATCAACCATATTCTGTTAAAATTTTGGCGAAAAAACCTAACTTTTCCAAATTTAGAAAAGGTGTTTACATCCGGAGTAAAATGCATTAAAATAGAATAGAAAAAATTGCCCGACGCGGCGCCGGGCGGGCGGGACGGGGGCTTTTATGACAATAGACAATTACGGCGGGCTTGCCGCCGTGTACGACCGGCTCAACGCGGAAATCGATTATGTGCGCTGGGCAGCGTATATACAGGCACAGATTGCGGCGCATTCGGATATCCCGGTTTCGCTTGTTCTCGATCTTTGCTGCGGAACCGGAAGTATGACACTGGCGCTCGATGCGCTGGGGTATGATATGATCGGCGCGGATATTTCGCCGGATATGCTGGCCGTGGCGCGTGAAAAAGCCGCAGAGGCCGGGCGGGCGGCGCGCATTCTTTTTTTGTGTCAGGATATGCGCGCGCTGGAACTGTATGGAACGGTTCAGGCGGTAACCTGTACGTTGGATGCGCTGAATCATGTGGACGGGGCCGGAGACCTTGCGCGCGTTTTTGCGCTTGTGCACAATTATCTGGAACCAGGCGGCCTGTTTTTATTTGATTTGAACGCGCCCTATAAATTTGAACATGTATATGGTACGAATGCGTATATTTTAGAAGATGACGGGATTTTCTGCGGCTGGCAGAACGTATATGATCCGGCTCGCAGAGTCTGCGATTTTTATACGACGGTTTTCCTACGGCGTTCGGACGGCGCGTGGACGCGCCGGGAAGATCATGAACGGGAGTACTGTTTTTTGCGGGAAGAAATCGAAGAGATGCTCGGGAAAAACGGCTTTTCCCACATCTGCGTGCATGGAAATACGGACGGCGGAGAGCCCCTGCCGGACAGCCAGCGGCTGTATTTTACAGCGAAGCGGAAATAAGAAAGGACTGGACGTTTTATGGAAAAATCACGGATCCTGCGCGGCATGACGCGGGACGGGAGCGCGCGAATCCATGTGATCGACTCGCGCGCCATGGTAGAAGAATTGCGCCGGATTCACAACGCTTCCCCGACGGCGGCGGCGGCGGGCGGACGGCTGCTCAGCGCGGCGGCTATCATGGGGTCTATGTGCGGCGAGCGGCAGGATACGGTCAGCTTGACCGTGGCAGGCGACGGTCCGCTCGGGAAGCTGATCGCGGTCGGAGATTATTTCGGCAATGCAAAAGGGTATATTGAAAATCCCGCGGCGGAGCCGCCTCTTCGTCCGGACGGGAAACTGAACGTCGGCGCTGCGGTCGGCTGCGGGCGCCTTACGGTCGTCCGCTCATGCGGGCAAAACGAGCCGCATGTCGGTACGACGGCGCTGGTCAGCGGAGAGATCGCCGAGGACGTCACCGCCTATTTTGCTCAAAGCGAACAGGTTCCGACCCTGCTTGCGCTCGGCGTGCTGGCCGGCCGGGAGGGGCATATCCGTGCGGCCGGCGGCGTTATGGTGCAGCTTTTGCCGTTTGCATCCGAAGCAGTGATAGCCCGGTTGGAGGAAAACACCGCGGCGCTTGCGCATGTTTCCGCTTTGCTGGAAGCGAAAAAAAGTCTTACGGAGCTTGCGGATATCGCGCTTGCCGGAATCGAGTACGACGTGTTTGATACGCTTGAGGTCGGATATCGCTGCGATTGTTCGCGCAGCCGGATGCGCCGCGCGCTTTTGTCGGTCGGCGGAAAGGAACTGACGGAATTGTTTGCGGAACAGGTGGCGGAGGGCAAGCCAGAAGAACTGGAACTCGGGTGTCGGTTCTGCGGTCAGACGTTTTCTTTCACGAAGGCGGATCTGGGCTTAATTTGAACTGCTTTGCCGCTGTTCAAAATATTTTTAAAAATTCACCTAAAATTCATTTACTTTTACAGTGTCTTGCGGTATAATATTCAAGTATTTTGCATGCGCTGGGGGGGGAGGGGTTTTGATGCGGCGGATCATGGTGCTCGCTTTGGCTGCGGCGCTGTTGATTTTCCTTGTTTCCTGCTCTGGATCGGAGGACCCGCCTGTAGAAATTTCTTCCGACTCGGTTTCGTCCGAGGATGTCTCTTCTCTGAACCCGGGGACGGCAGACTGCACGTCGGACATGCCTGTTACAGTCCCGTCTGTGTCTTCGGAGACCTCGGAGACGCCAGCGGTTCCGGATGTGACGACGAGCGAGCCCGCGCCTGTTTCAACGGAAAGCTCGTCCGATCCGATTGTTTCCCCTCCGGTTTCGGAAAGCACAAATACAACCGTAACGACGGCTGCGTCCGATCCCGCCTCTTCTTCCTCTGCTGTGCTCAAACCGGAGGATCCGGAATCGTTCGACTTTGCAAAAAGTGATTTGTCCGAATATTTTGTACTTGGAAAATATCTCGGCATCGAAGTTTTTGTGGCGGACCGCGTTCCGGTTACGGAGGCGATGGTCGAGGAGCGGCTGACGCAGACGATCGAAGCGCTGCCTGAATCGTTCCGGATTATGGATCGTCCGGCTGAGATAGGCGATCGTGTCAGCATTGATTTTTTCGGTACGATTGACGGCGTTCCTTTTGAAGGGGGCAGCATGCGGAATTTTTCCCTCACATTGGGGAGCGGCGCGCTGGTTTCCGGCTTTGAAGACGGCATTGCCGGAATGGAGCCCGGCGAAACGCTGGAGCTTTTCATAAAGCTGCCGGAAGATTATTATGCGGGACTTGCAGGTATGGATGCCGTTTTTTCCGTGACGCTGCATTTTATTTTCCCGGAACTGACGGATGAAATCGTGCAAACCTGTTTTGGCTTGGAGAATGCACAGGCATATCGCGATGCGATGCGCAACGCTTTGGAAAAAGAGGCGGACCGCGCTTTTGAAGTTGCGAAAGAAGAAGCCGCCTGGACGAAGGCACTGGCCAATTCCCGCGTGATCGAGTATCCGCAGGAAGCGGTGGAAAAAGCGTTCGGCTATACGGTGGAGAGCTATACGATCCTGGCTGAGTCCAGCGGGATGACTTATGAAGCGTTTTTCCCTTTGGTGTACGGCCTTTCCGTTTCGGAAGCGGAAGAGATTTTTTGGCAGAGCGCTAGAAATGTGGTCGCGCAGGAGCTTTTGCTGTATTCGATTGCAAAAGACATGGGACTGGATGTCAGCGACGAAAAACTGGAGTCGGATCTTTTGGTGACGGCGAAGCTTTTGAGGCTGGACAGCGTCGACGAGTTGATCGCGCAGCTTGGCACCACGCGGGAACTTTTAAAAAGAAGAAAAGTTGTATGCTGAAATTATTCCGAAAATCGTGGAGCAGGCGAACTTTATTGTGAGCGGTTCCTGAAAATTCAGATTGACTTAGATAAATAAAGATAAATAATAAATAAGGAATGGTTTGTTTTAATGAAAAAATTTTGGGTAGCGGCGCTGGCTGCCGCTATGCTTCTGGCGGCGACTGCCTGCGGTTCTAAAGACAATGTGGAAAGTACGGACGGCTCCGGCACTTCGGACACGTCTTCGGACGCGCTGACCGAGGCTACGGAGGCAACAATTGACCCTGACGGTTTTGATTATGTCGCGGCGGATCTCAACGAATATCTTACGCTTGGCGCGTATAAAGGGCTGAAAATCCCGCTGACGACCAGCAAGGTCATTACGGATGCGGATCTGCAGACGTATATTGACAATGTCCTGAAACAGCATGGCACATCGGCTGAAATCACCGACCGTGCCTGTGCGCGCGGAGATACGGTTGTTCTGGACTTTTCAGGCAGCGTGGACGGCGTCGCTTTTGAAGGCGGCACGGCTGAAAATTATACACTGACGCTCGGCGCAGGTGGATTTATCGACGGTTTTGAGGATGGGATTATAGGCATGACGCCCGGAGAGACCAAAGTGATACAGGCTGTTTTCCCGGCAAATTACGGAAATGAAGCGCTTAACGGCAAAACGGCCGATTTTGAGATCAAGCTGCACTATATTCAGGAAACGGTTTTGCCGGAGTACAGTGATGCGTTTGTCAAAGAAACGTTTGGCTATGATACGACGGCCGCATATGAAGAGTATGCGCGCGGTGTGCTGGCTGAACTTCGCGAACTGGAGATTCTGCAGGAGAAGCAGACTGCCGCGCTGGCGCTTGCCGTGGAGAATTCCAGCGTTCTTAAATATCCAGAGGGACTGGTCGAGGATTATGTGCAGCAGCAAATCGGCTATGTTCAGTACTATGCTCTGATGTCCTCCATGTCCTATGAAGATTTTGTCGCGCAGGCGCTGGGCACGACGGTGGAACAGTATGAAGCCGAGGTCCGTGCGGAGGCGGAGTATGCCGTCAAGCAGGAACTTGTGGTTCATGCGGTCGCGAAAGCGGAGGATATTCAGATCACGGAAGAAGAGCATGCGGAAGAACAGGCGGCGTTTCTCGAGTACTATGATTATGAGGATGCAGCTTCTTTCTGTGCGGATTATGGAATCACCGAGGCATATTTGCAAAAAACCGTTGATTTTTCCATTTATTATACGCGTGTTCTGGAAATTATGCTTGAAAACGCTTCCTTTGTGGATGCAGAATAAAAAGGAGAATGTAGACTATGAAAAAATTCATCGCTTTTGCACTTGCTGCAGTATTGCTTTCCGGCCTGCTTGTTTCCTGCGGTGAGTACCAGTTTGAGTATATGAAAGAGGATCTGTCGCCCTATATCACGGCCGGCGAATACCTGAATTTGACCGTAAAGCTTCCGAAAACAGATGAAGTTACGGATGAAAAGGTAGAGGAACAGATCGCGGAAAAGATCGAGAGCTATTCTACGACAAACGAGGTCGACCGTGCCTGTGCGCTGGGAGATACGGTCAATATCAATTATACCGGGCGTGTGGATGGAGCGGAATTTGAAGGTGGTTCCGCTGAGGACGAGGAGTTTGTGCTCGGAAAGGGCGGCTATATAGAGGGCTTTGAGGATGCGATCGTCGGCATGGCGCCGGGCGAAACGCGCACCATCGACGTGACCTTCCCGGAAGATTATGATAAAGAAGAATTAAAGGGCAAGCCGGCGCAGTTTGACATTCAGATGAACACTGTATATGAGATCATTCCCGCCGTATTGACCGATGAAATCGCCGTGGAGCTTGGCGCGGATAACGCGGAAGCGTATCGCCAGCAGATTCGCACCGAACTGGAGGACGCTGCTGCCGAGACGCTGGAAAAGAATAAAAATCTGTACGCATGGACGGCCGTTGTGGAAAACTGCGAACTCAAGGCATATCCGGAAAAAGCGGTCAAGCATATGGCGAACAGCCTGTATGAATATTATGAGGCAATGTATTATCAGTACACGCAGTATGGTTTGACGCTGGAGAACTTTGGCATTACAACGGCATCCTGTACCGAGCGGGCGCAGGCGTCGATCCGGGAGGAACTGGCGCTTTATGCAATCGCAAAGGCTGGCGGATACGCAGTCAGCGATGAGGAATACGAGTCAAAGGTAGCAGTGCTTGCCGAAGAGGCGCAAACTGATGTGAAAACGTATAAAAGTCGCGTTTCCAGACAGAATACCGAAACGAAAGTTTTGTATGAAAAAATTATGGCCGATGTGCTTTCGACCGCGACTTTTGTTACAGAGTAAAGAAAAAGCGCAAAGCGCGGAACAGTTCCGCGCTTTGCGCTTTTTTTCTGCTTTTATGAGGCGGATTTGATGGAGATGCCGTGAAATTACACCATTCTATTCCCGAAAATAAACACAGTGACGGGCGGCATTGACTTGCCGCTTTTGTGCATTTATAATAAAACTGTAAATGTATCTCAGAATATCGGAGGTGTGTTCATGAAAAAAATTTTTTGTTTTTGTATTGCGGTTTTGATCGTGGCGCTCGCGTTTCCGTTGGCCGTAGGTGCCGCGGGAAATCAACCATCCAGTCTGCCGTATCTTACAAATTCGGCTGCAGCTTTTATCGATTTTGCCACCGGCTCGGACGCTTCCACGGGCGCGGCTGCGGACAGCGCGAAAAAAACGTTTGGTTCTCTGACCGGGAGCGGTGTGATCTCCTGTTTGCCTAAAGGCGGCACGCTTGTTGTCAGCGGCAAAGCCTATGTCGGCGCTTCTTACACGATGCCAAAGCTTTCTGGGACGCTGTTGATTACTTCAAGCTACAACGGTACAAGCTATCAGAACGCCGAGCCGGCCAACAATCCGGCCTGTGCCTTTAAAATGCTTGGCGGCGCGACGTTCAAAATTTCCAGCAATGTTATTTTGGACAATGTGATCGTCTTCCAGGAGAATGCGCAGAATTCGATCATCGTTCCTAACGGGACGACGCTTGTGGTGGGCACCGGCGTCGTGTCGATGACGAAACAGGCGTATCAAATGAAGATCGTTGTGGAAACGGGCGGTACGGCGATTATAAACGGCGGCAATTTTGAAGTTGAAAACAACGGCGGCAATGTGTATTATGATTACGAGTATGCGTACAATCGGGTTAATATGGCGCCCTCCGGCGACGATGATGTGGATATCAATGTTCCTCCGGCCGTAGCGTATATCAATTATAATACGGGCAGCAATTCCAACAGCGGCACAGAGCCTTCCGCACCCAAAAAGCAGATGTTTAGCCTCAGCAGCAACGGCGCGATGAATTTACTGCGCGGAGGCGGTACTCTGGTTGCAACCGGACGCTTGTATATCGGCGACGATTACACAATCCCGCAGCTTGGCAGTCAACTCACGATCACAGGCGCTTACGGCGGAACGAATTATATGAATCCCGAACCTGAAAGCAATCCTGCGGGCGGCGTGATTAAGCTTGCAAATGGGAAAACGCTGACGATTGCCACGGATACCCGCTTTGAAAACATTTATTTCTTCCAGGAGGGTGCGACACAAAACGTCATTCGTGTGACTTCTGGCGCAACCCTCACGATCGGTCCGAACGTCGTCTGCCTGACGAAGCAGTTATTCAATGTGAAGTTGTACGTTGAATCCGGCGCCTACATTATTTTTGAAAGTGCGTCGCACAATTTTGAGTCGATTGAAGGCGATGGCATCGTTGTTATGCCTGAGGATTCTTTGGGTACGCTTGGGGCATCCCGCGCCTATGCGGATCAGTTTGTCGATGTGACGGTGGACAAATGGTTCTACGACTATGTGAAGACTGCGTATGAGCATGTGTTAGCCAATGGTACCAGCACGACGGTGTTTTCGCCGGATAACTGTTTTACGGTAGCACAGGCGTTAACTGCGGCGGCAAATATCCATACTGCCTACTATGGCGAAACTGTTCGAGATGCGGCGGCGGATGAAGCGTGGTATGCGCCGTATGTGGAGTATTGCACGGAAAACAATATTATCTCCGCGTCCCAATTTGACGATTATAGCCGGAACATCACGCGCGGAGAGATGGCGATTGTGTTTGCCCATGTTCTGCCGGATGAAGAGTATGTGCCGGTTCGCGAGGGCATGTGTTTGGATGTGGTTACACAGGCTCCTTGTTATGAGGCGGTGGCTAAGCTGTATCGTGCGGGAATCGTCAGCGGAGACGGCGAGGGCGGCTACCGCCCGGACGACGAGATTGTCCGCAGTGAGGCGTGCGTGATTTTTACCCGGCTTGCCGTTTCAAATAAGCGCGCTGCGAGCGTCTGAGCTTTCTTCCGCGTTTGTGCGTGCGCAGCGTTATGCTGTTTGTTTCGTAAAATGTTTTTAAAACTGCCGCGCATCGTTTCTGTTTTGTGTCGCTGCGGCGGAGGGAGAAGCATTTTTTGGAAAAAATAGGTGTGGTTTACTGCATCATACAAAAATGACTTTATTTTCTGCACATTTTTTGAAGTTTTTGCACATGAAACCGGTTGATTTTGCCACAGAATTGTGAGATAATAAAAGTGCTACATAATCCAAATACAAAAAAATGGAGGTATTTTACATGAAGAAATTTGGTTTTGTGCTCAGCGCGCTTGTTTTAGTGCTTGCGCTGCTGACAGTTGGCGCGTTCGCGATTGAAGATGAGGGAACGCGGCTCGATACGTCGAAGCTGGAGGTCGTTTATACGAACGGCTTTGACGACGCGGATGCGCTTAAGGACTTCACACAGTATATGGGCACCTGGGAAGTCAAGGATGGCCGTCTGTATCTGACGGCGGCTACCGATAACCATTCGTTCATTCTGTACACCGGCGACAGCGCTTTGACGACGCTGACCGACTATGTTCTGGATGTGGACATGTACAACACCCAGACGCAGGGCGGCCCGATCATCCGTGCCAACCTTGACAAAGTCGTGGGTACAAGCGTCAACGGCATGGCGGGCTATATTGGGTTCGTCGGATTTAACGGCGATCTCGGCGCAGTCGGCTTTGGCCGCGAGGACGGCGGCTGGGGCGGCAATATCAACGTGGGCGCGTCCGGCGCGTTCGCTCCTGGCAGCAATCTGCACATTCAGCTTGTTGTTCAGGGCAGTAAGGTGCAGTGCGTTTTCACGAAGATCGACAGCGGCGAAGAGGTTTATGCCTTTACCGGCACGCACGAGACATGGAGCCAGGGGTCGTTTGGCTTTAGACTCTATGCGCTGGATGATAAGCCAGGCGGCGTTAATGTCGGCAACACCTCGTTTGACAATCTGGTCATTTCCAAATTTTCGGACGGCGAGACCGCCGCAACCGAAATCAAAATGACGATCGGCGATATGAACGGCTATGTCAACGGCGTAGCAAAGCCACTTGACGCGGCGCCGATTATCCGCCAGAACCGCACGATGCTGCCTGTGCGTTTCGTTGCGGAGAATCTCGGCGCGGAGGTAGCCTGGGACGGCGCGACCAGCACGGCAACGCTTACGAGCGGTACGACCGAGATCAAAATTACGATCGGCGCGACGACGGCGACTGTCAACGGCGAGGAGAAGCCGCTTGATGCCCCCGCGTTTATTGAGAATTCGAGAACCTATCTGCCGGTGCGCTTCGTTGCAGAGGCGCTTGGCGCGACTGTAGCTTGGGACGGTGCAACCAGCACGGCGACCATTACAAAATGAGCGATTTGATTAAAAATCAGAGCGGGTCTCATGTATGAGACCCGCTCTGATTTTTAAGAATTCATATAGCTTTGCAGGAAACGCTTTATCGCGAAACGCACTTTTAGCATTCTGCGTTGAAATTGCTGCTGCGGTCAATCGCAAAGCGTCAAAAACAGCGATCCCTATGGGAACAGCCGGTACTGCGGTTTTATTCTTCGCGAATGCAGATCATATCCGTGGCGTAGGGGAGCGTCACAATCCAGTCGCAGTATGTATGCCATTCATCCAGCCTGTGGTTCTTGCGGGCATAATACATATTGGTCAGCGTTTCATAATTCATGGTGACCGTTCGCAGCTGATTGTAGGAGGACGGCAGAAGCTGAATCAGATCGTACCAATATTGTTTGTCTTTATTTTGCAGGTATGCCGTTCGCGTTTCCTCCAGAAAGGCGATGTACGCCTGAAATTTTTTCAGCGCCGCTTCTGTCATATGGTCAGTGCTGAAATCGGAGAGTTCGAACATTTTGGCATGAATTTTATGCATGGTGCTGGTGGAATTGGCAACAGTAGCCACCTTGTACGTGTCAAATTCTTTCCACCAATACAGTGGCGCGGTGATGTCGGCCGAGACCAGAATTTGGCGAATGAATTTTCTGTGATCGCTCCCCGACCGGCAGAGTTGCCTTGCCAGAGCACGGTCGTTTTCGCCTAAAATGAATTCACCGTTTTCCGCATAGCGGCTGTCCGACCGTTCCCAGGAGTTGTACGGATTGCGGGCGCCGCGCAGCGCGTTTTCAAAATTCATTACGGAAGCACGTTCGATTTTTATCACGGCGGTTCACGTCCTTTCAAACATAGATGCCGGCGCAGCTTTTGGACTCAGTATTGGCGTAAAACCGGCCGGTACAAATCAAATTCCACAATATATTCTATCATGATACCGCAGTCGTGTCAAGCGCTGTAAATATCCTCAAAATTTCGCGAAAAACCACTTAAAACGAAGCAGTATTTTTTTGAGAAAAAACTGAAAAAAACTGTTGACAAACATATATGGCTATGGTATAATACCAAATGTCGCGAGGCTGGTAGGCAAGAGCTGAGCCTTAAGATTCATGTGAAATCGGAAGTTTAGCTCAGCTGGGAGAGCATCTGCCTTACAAGCAGAGGGTCATAGGTTCGAGCCCTATAACTTCCACCATCTGGCCCGGTAGTTCAGTTGGTTAGAACGCTAGCCTGTCACGCTAGAGGTCGTGGGTTCGAGCCCCATCCGGGTCGCCATTTTTACGGTATATCATCTCAATATGCCTCTGTAGCTCAGTTGGTAGAGCAGAGGACTGAAAATCCTCGTGTCGTTGGTTCGATTCCGACCGGAGGCACCAGCGGCGCTGACCGCTATGCGGATTTAGCTCATTTGGTAGAGCGCGACCTTGCCAAGGTCGAGGTGGCGGGTTCGAGCCCCGTAATCCGCTCCAAGAATCGGACACGAAAAGTTATCGTGTCCGATTTAGTTTTTCGGATAAATTTTGTGGGTTTATCGGACGGGTTGCATCGTATAAAACAGTCTCGATAAGCATGCGTACATATTTTGCGCAGATTATACGGCGCCATAGCCAAGCGGTAAGGCAGAGGTCTGCAAAACCTTTATTCCCCAGTTCGATTCTGGGTGGCGCCTCCAAAGAAAACGACTTGCATAGCGCAGGCCGTTTTTTTGATAGAATGGCTTTTTTGCTTATTTTGTTCAGTTTGTCATGCATGGAGGAGACGGACTTGATAGAATATAGGACGCTGGAGGAAGCCAAGATCGACAGGACGCTGTTCGCTGGATTTGAGCGGCGTCAGGTCGTCTGTATGTGCCGTCGCCGGGAAAATGATCGATGGGTCGTCCGAGCAGATCCTTTTGTAGATCAATGGGATGAAGCGGATTACTGCATGCTGGTGGATTGTCTCCGAAATACGGTGCGCACAGGCGGTTTCGTCTGCGCTGCATTTTCAGACGGCGTTTTAAAAGGATTTGTTTCTGTGGAGTCCGAGCCGATGGGCGCAGACGGCGTTTATTTGGATCTGTCTTCACTCCATGTGTCGCAGGAAATGCGTCGGCTTGGAATCGGACGTGCGCTCTTTTTGCGCGCTGCGGATTTTGCGCGGGCGCGGGGAGCGAAAAAATTGTATATTTCTGCACATTCCGCCGTAGAGACGCAGGCTTTTTATCAAGCGATGGGCTGTGCGGAGGCGCAGGAATACGATCAAGGGCATGTTAGCCGGGAGCCGTTTGACTGCCAGATGGAATACTGCCTGTAAATGCCTGATTTTTACCGGCATTTTGGATAGAACCGCCTGAAGTCCTGTTTTTGTTTATGCCGGATTTGCCGGCGCTTTTGTGATTGGAAGTGAGAAAATGACGCAGGCCTCTGACAAAACCTTTACAGAACGGCTGCGAAGGTTGTTTGCGCCAATTGATCTTACGCATGGGAAAATTTCCGCCGTTCTGATTCGATTTTCCGTACCGGTAGTGCTCTCTTATTTGCTGCAGCAGATTTATACGCTCAGCGATGCGGCGATCTGCGGACAAACGCTGACTGCGGGCGAGGTTGCCGGCGTAAACGATACGTCCCCGCTGCTTTTTATGGTTTTGCAGTTTGCCTTCGGATGTGCCACCGGGTTTACCGTGGTGACGGCAAATCGTGTCGGGGAACGGGATGAAGAGGGGGTACGCCGTTCTTTTGCGGCGCAGATTTGGCTGTGCGGCGGTCTTACGCTCGTTTTGAGCGCGGCGGCGACCCTTTGTCTTGCGCCCTTGCTTTCTATGGTGAATGTCACGCCGCAGAATGCCGAAGTATATAATGCCGCGTATACATATTGCCTGATTATCTTCCTTGGCGTCGGCGCGCAGTTGTTTTACAATGTGGAGTGCAGTGTTCTGCGCAGTGCAGGCGATTCTTTTACGCCGCTGGTATTTTTGTTTTTTTCAACCTTGCTGAATATTTTACTGGATCTTTTATTCATTCTCGTTTGCGGGTGGGGCGTTGCGGGCGCGGCGGCAGCGACGGTCACGGCGCAGTTATGCAGCGCCGCTGCCTGCTTTCTCTATACCTTTAAAAAATATCCGGCTTTGCGGCTGCGGTGCTCCGATTTTTGTATGCCGCGCGGGGAACTTTGGCGGCACCTTCGTTTGGGGCTGCCGCTTGGGCTTCAATTTTCTGTGCTGGCGATCGGCGTGATTATGATGATGGGGCAGGTCGTCCGCTTTGATCTGCTGCCCGGTGGGCTGATGGTTTTCGGCGCGCCGGCACAGAATGGATTTGGCGCCGCCAATAAATTAATCAATTTTTTGATGTCGCCGCTCTTGGCGCTGGGTGCTGCGCTGGTCAGCTTCAATGCGCAGAATTTTGGCGCTGGAGATTACCGGCGCGTGCGGCAGGGAACCGACCGCGCGCTTTTGCTGTCGATGTTTCTATATATTGGCGCCGCCGCAATCGGCCTTTTGCTTTCTATTGGCGGCGCGTATCAATATATTTTTCTGAGCCCGGATAAAATTTCGGCCGCGTCTGTTTCGTTTGGAAATTTGTTTTTATATGCAGACCTGCCGCTGTTTTGTTTCGTCGCCGTTTTGATCGTTTGGCGGAGCGCCGTGCAGGGCATCGGCAAGTCGTTTTATACGCTCTGTGCCGGGATTGCGGAACTTACCGCACGCATTTTGATCAGCTTGTTTCTGCCTGCGGCAGTTAGCGGCGCGGCGGTAAGCGCTTTGGCTCCAAAATCCGCTTTTTTTGCATTATGCCTTGCGGATCCGGGCGCCTGGCTTCTTGCGTCTCTCGTGCTGCTGCCGCCGTATATTGTCTATATTGTACGGCCAAGTCGCGGCTGACGGTGGAAGTTTCGTATGATATGGAGGGATAGACATGAAAACAGAAGAATCAGTGCGGCGTATGCGGGAGGGCAGGCTGTATCTGCCGGGCGATGAAGCGATTCTGCGGGCGCAGGCGAAGTGTCTGGAAGCGCTGTATGCATACAATGCGACGCAGCCGTCGGAGACAGCGCGCCGGGAAGCGTTGCTTCGGGAGATGTTTTGCGAAATCGGTGCGCGGTGCTTTGTTGAGCCGCCTTTTTATGCGAATTTTGGCGGCCGGCATGTGCATTTTGGAAACGATGTATATGCGAATTTTGGTTTGACAATGGTCGACGATGGACATATTTACGTAGGCGACAACGTTATGTTCGGCCCGCACGTTACGGTTGCGACGGCGGGACACCCGATCGATCCGGAACTTCGCAGAGCACAGCTTCAGTATAACATAGACGTGCATATTGGGGCGAACGTGTGGATCGGCGCGGGCGCCGTGATTTTGCCTGGGGTAACTATCGGCGCCGATACGGTTATCGGCGCGGGCAGCGTAGTGACGAAAGATATTCCTAGCGGCGTAGTGGCTGTCGGCAATCCCTGCCGCGTGCTGCGTCCGGTCGGCGCGCGCGACCGAAAGTTTTATTTTCGAGACCGGCCGGTGGATTTGGAATTGTCGGATATACGTTAGCCGCTGTATGCGCGCAGTTCCTTATTTTGGAAATATGCTGAATGGGCTTGCTTTCTTTCAAAAAATATGTATAATAGAAATAAGAAGTATTCTTATTTCTATTGGGGGAATTTTGAATGAACACCCGGCAAAAGGCATTGGTTTTGGAAGTTGTGCAGAGCAACTGCGATCATATGACCGCGGAGGAGATATATACGGCGGCTAAAAAGCGCATGCCGCAGATCGCAATGGGAACCGTTTACCGTAATCTTTCGATGCTTGCCGCCGAGGGGCAGGTGCTGAAACTGGAGATGCCAAGCGGCCCTGATCGCTATGACGGCTGTGTGCGTCCGCACGAGCACTTATTTTGTGATCGGTGCGGGCGTGTCGTGGATATCTTTTGTGGAGACTTGACGGCGGCAATCGAGGCGGCAACGGGCCGAAAGCTCCATTCTTACCGGCTTAGCCTGCATGGAATTTGCGATGATTGCGCCGCGCAGGGGAAAGAAAACCGAACGTAAAGCTGCGCGGAGCTTTAAGCTTTTTGGCTGTAAAACCTTTGATTTTTCTGCAGATTTTGCAGCGCCGGATCGTTGGATTACGATCCGGCGCTGTTTTTTTGCTTTTCTGTGTCCGTATGACTGTCTGGTGCAGCGGGCGCTTCGGTTTTGTCTGCGCGCATATTTTCTGCTGGCGTTTTCTCGGAATGCCGGCGTTTTTTTTGCCGGTGCATCCGCTCTTTGAAGGCGGCTTTGCGTTCTTCTGCTTTTTTCAAGCAGGGTATTGTAATGTTCGGAGGCATATTTCGAGCCTTGAAAACAAGTGCGTACGAGGGAGAAAACATCCTTACTTACCGCGGTGAATTTGATTCTGCCGAGAAAATCGCCGCAGGCCTCGCAGTGTCCTAGCGCGATATAATATCCGCCGCCTTTTGGAACCCATTTTGTAGTTTCGATCGTACGCCGGCATAGCGGACAGCGCATGCGGGCGACTTGTTCGTCGGAAAATGCGGCGCGTTTGCTCTTATAAGGCGCAAAGCTCTCTTCCAAAAGGGGATGCTCCCACAGTGCGCCTGCGCTTCCCCCGCCGTAGGCGGCGATTCCGGCTGCGAGATCGAGATGCGCGCATACAAGCGCCGTATGATAGGCGTCGTGCAGCGCATTATGCGCCTCGAGCGCCGGTATGATACCAAAATATTCCAGCGCAAATGCAAGGGAGCGCTGTTCTTTTCCGCCGTCTGTCTGCTGATTAAAAATCGTCTGAAGATTATAGAAATGTTCGCAGATCGTCACGTCCATATCCCAGGCGATCAAATTTTGACGCAGAATAGGGACGTCGTCGAACCCCCAGGTCAAGAGGACAGCATCTTTGCCGCAGAACGCCGCAAAACGCGCGCCGGCTTCCGAAAAGTCTGCCGCCTCGCTCAATTGTTCTTTTGTGATGCCGGTAAGCTCTTGTACCCGCTTGTTCAGCCGTTTGTAAAAGCGTGGGCGTACGCACATGGAAAACTGCTCGCCCGGGCGTCCGTCCGGGGTCAGGCGCACAGCGCCGATCTGGATAATCTCTCCGGCAAGCTGAACGCCGTTGCGCCCTTTCTTCGGCTGCGCGGCACACATTGGCTGATTCCATTCCAGATCAAAAACTATATAGGACATACGATTCCTTTCGGTGACTTAAAATGGCCGCCGCGCGGCATAAAATCATTCTATCACAAATTCACGGCTTATGCCAGTCCTTTTTCAATCATTTTGCGATTTGGTGCGGCATAGAATTTAGGGAATGGGGGATAGACATGGAAAAAGAGCCAGACGATATTTGATTAATGCGCTGATTTTAAGCGGCTGCACGCTGCTGATGCGGACGGTCAGCGTCGCGTTCAACGCATTCTGCGTCAATCGTGTCGGTGAAGAGGGGATGGGGCTGTTCTCGCTGGTCATGAGCGTGTACACCTTTGCGGTGACGCTGGCTACATCGGGCGTCAATCTTGCTGCGACACGGCTGACCGCGCTGTATTTTGGAAAAGGCGAAGGGCGGAGCGTTCGGAGCGCTATGCGGAGATGTCTGTTGTACAGCGCTTTCTTCGGAGCGCTTGCCAGCCTGCTTCTTTTTTTATTCGCCGATTTTGTTTCCGTGAATTTTTTGATGGAGCCGCGCGCAAAGATGTCTGTGCGCGCCCTGTCGATTTCGCTGCTGCCGTTGTCGCTCTGTTCGGCGTTTTCCGGGTATTTTGCCGCGGTGCGCCGCGTATATAAGAACGCGATTTCTCAAATTCTGGAGCAGATGATCAAAATTTTTGCATGCGCCTTTCTTCTTTCCCTTTTTGTTCCGCGCGGGGTGGAATATGCCTGCCTTGCGCTGGTGCTGGGCGGGGCGATCAGTGAAACCGCTTCCTTTATTATGCAGCTTTTTGCTTATATTCGGGATAAACGCAAGCTGACCGGAAACGGTGAACGCGTACCAATGCGCGCAGTTTTGGATATTTCTCTGCCGGTTGCCCTCTCGGCTTATGTACGTTCCGGTCTTGTTACGCTGGAACATATCTTGATTCCCATTGGACTGACCGCGTTTGGAGATCCGCGGGCGCTGGCTACATATGGCGTTATCAGCGCCGTCGCCTTGCCGACGGTGATGTATCCGTCAGCTTTTGTCGGCGCGTTTTCTAGTCTTGTGATTCCTGAGGTGACCGAATTTCATTCGGCTGAAAACAAACGCGAAGTTTCCTATGTGACCTCTCGCGCCTTTTATGTGACGCTGTTTTTTTCCATTCTCTGCGCGGGGATTTTTTGTACTTTTCCGGGCGATATCTGCACGGCGATCTATGGGGACGCGGAGGCGGCGGTCTATCTGCGCGCGCTTGCCCCGCTGATGCCGGTTATGTTTTTGGATACGGTGACCGATTCAATCTTGAAAGGACTTGGAAAACAGTTTTATACCATGTGCGTCAATATAGCCGATGCAGGGCTCAGTGCGCTGCTAGTGTGGTTGCTGGTGCCGCGTATCGGAATCTGGGGATATATTTTGGTCATTTATATTTCGGAATGTGTGAATACGGTTTTCAGTATCTGGAAATTGATCGCGCTTGTGGATTTTAGGCCGCAGCTGTATAAATGGCTGTTTGGACCGCTGCTTGGCGCCGTAGGGGCGGCCAATTTGTCGCGTTTTGTTTTTTCAGTACTGGCGCTGCCGCTTTCCGGTTTTGTCGTCGTCCTTGAATTTTTGATTTTTATCCTATTTTATCTGTTGATTTGCCGCGCCATCGGCGCGCTGTCACGCGAGGATGTGCAGTGGATAAAAAATATTTTCTTCAAAGGTTCAAATTCCTCTTCCCACAAACGGAAAAATATGATAAAATTAAAGGCGAGATAAACTATGGGGGCCGCGCTATGAAAGATAAAATCAAAATTGTTCATATGGGGGATCTGCATTTGGATTCCCCCTTTTCCTCGCTCAGTCTGGATAAGAGCGAAGTGCGCCGGCGGGAACTGCGGGCCGCTTTCACTTCTATCCTTTATTATATTCGGGAGTCTAAAGTGGATCTTGCACTGATTTCGGGCGATCTTTTCGAAGACGGATACGCGACGGCGGAGACGGCGGAACTTTTATGCGCGCAGTTTGCGTCCGCGCCCGACTGCCGTTTTGTCATTGCGCCCGGCAACCACGATCCATTTACGCGCGGGAGTTTGTACACTGCAAAAAAACTGCCGAAAAACGTTTGCGTTTTCTCGTCGGAGGTATTGCAGAGATTTGTGTTTGAGGATATCAATACGGAGGTATACGGCTGGGCGTTTTGTTCGGATACGCTGACGGAGAGCCCGCTCGCGGGCAAGCGGGCCGACGGCAACGGACGGCTGCATCTTGTGTGCGGTCACTGTGATATGGATTCACCGCTTTCCCGCTATTGCCCGGTTACTTCTGAAGACGTGCGGAAGTTCGGCGCGCATTTTTGCGGTTTTTCTCATATTCATAAAACGCCGCAGGTGCATACCGAAGCGGGCGTAACTTGGTCCTATTCGGGCGTCGTCGAAGGGCGCGGCTTTGACGAGTGCGGTTTTGGCGGCATCAATTTGATCGAGGCTGAAACTTCAGGGGATTTTTCGCTTACCGTAAAACGCCTGAAGACGGCGCGCAGGCGGTATGAATGGGACAAGCTGGATATCAGCGGATGCCGGAGCTTGTCTGAGGCCGCCGGCCGGATTGAAACGCTGATTCATGAAAAAAAGTATGGTGAAGATACGATTCTGCGCGTGACGCTCACAGGGGCGGTCTCGCCGGATATGGAGAGCACGGCGCGGCTGGAGAGCGCGGCGCGCGGTTTGTTTGCGCTGGAAATCGACGATCGGACAAGCCCGATTTTCGATACGGGCGTCTTAGAAAACGATTTATCCATACGGGGAGAACTGTATCGCACGCTTCGGCCTGCTTTGTCGGAGGGGGCACCAGAACAGCGTGCAGTCGCTGCGGCCGCGCTGAAACTGGGTCTGGCGGCGCTTGAGGGCAGAAATCTGACTGAATAGGAGACGTCGGCATGCAGATCGAAAGAATACATATGGATTCCTTTATGGGCAAAAAGGACTTTACGCTTGAATTTTCGCCCGGCGTGAATATGATTGAGGGCGGTAATGAGAGCGGCAAAAGTACGCTTGCCGAATTTATTAAGTTTATGCTGTACGGTGCGCTTTCAAAGGGCTGCGGCGGCGCGCTGTCCGAGCGGCAGCGTTTTCTCGGGTTTTCCGAAGCGTCTTTCGGGGGATGGATGGAACTCTCCGCTTCGGGCGGACGCTACCGAATCGACCGGACTGTTTCCGCCGTTTCGTCCGGTTTCCGTGAAAGCGTAGCGGTCAGCGACCTTGACCGGCGCACGGTGGCGTTCAAGGGGGAAAATCCCGGCGAAGCGCTGCTCTCGGTTCCGGAGAACGTATTTGTCAAGACCGCGTATATTTCTCAAACGGGGGATGCCTATACGGGCGGGGAGGACCTTGGCGCCGCAATCGAAAATCTGCTGTTTTCAGCCGATGAAACGGTCAGCACCGAAAAGGCGTTGAAAAAACTGGAAACGCTGCGAATCTCTCTGCTGCACAAAAACGGGAAGGGCGGCCTGATCTATGAGGGAGAGCAGGAGCGTGCGGCGCTTGAGGCCCGCCTGGAGCGCGCTTTGTCTGAAAACAGCGAAATCATTGCCAAAGAGGGCAGCCTTGGCGAGACGCTTCGCCGTATTGAAGAAAATAAAACGGATTATGCGCGCTGCAGAAAGCTGTGCGATCTGTATGACAATTATATTGCCTATACGCGGTTTTGTGCACTGGACGAAACAGAGGCGGAGGCGGAAAGCCTCAAGGTTTCACTTGAAAAGCAGCTTTCGCGTTTTGACGGCTTTGTGCCGGATGGAGAATATCTTGGCCGTCTGCGTCAGATGGCCGAATCGTTTGGCGAACAAAAAATGCGCGTTTCGCTTGCGCAGTCGAGAGCGGAGGCTTCGGCTGCCGCGTGTGCTCAGGCTGAGCGGGCGGTCAAGGACAGCGCGGTTTCGGAAGAACTGCGCAGGACGGCTCCCGGCGCGCTTCGGCGTGCCGGCCGTGCGCGCGTGTTGCGTGTCATTGGTATTTCGATGATCGTTTTGAGTGCTTTGCTGGCTGTTGTCGGATATCTGACGCGCGTGGGGAATGCGCTGTATGCCGGCAGCGCCTGCGCTTTTGCGGTCGGCGCGCTTTGCTTGATCTTTTGCGCGCGCTCCGTGCGAAAACTAAAGACGGCACTGCGCAGTTTCGGCGTGCCCGATGCGTATGCGCTGGCGGGAAAACTGCGCGAGGGTGAGGCGGCCGCAGAAGCGGCGAGCAAGGCGCTGGCGCGCGCAAAGGAACAGGAGGCTGCCGCTGCTGCGCTGCTTGAAAGCGAAAACAGGCTCGCCGCTGAAAAACGAAATCTTTTGGATGCGGAGGCAAGGCGCCTTTGCGGGGAGGAGAAAGACGATCAGGCCGTTTTTGCGCTGGTAGAAGCGTATATAGCGGAAACCGAGGACCTTCGCCGGCGGCAGACAAGCTGCATGGAGCGAAGGGAACGGCTGCTTGCCGAAACGAAGGCGTACGACCGTGCTGCGGTGGAAGAAAAGCTTTCCGCCGCGGGGGACCTCAGCGTCTTTGAAAAATTGGATATTACCGAATACAGCCGTCGGCGGGATTTTTGCGAAAATGCGATCGCCGCGCTGGGAGTGAAAAAAGGCGAGCTTGAGAAATCGCTTGCGGCACTTCGCGCAACCGTAGAGAATCCGGCGCTGCTTCGCTCGACGCTGGAAGCCTTAGACAAAAAGCTAAGAGAGGCGAAAAACCGCTATGCAGCGACGAGTTTGGCCATCGCATCCATCGAGCGCGCGTCCGAGGGACTGCGCACGCGCGTTTCTCCGCGGCTGGCGAAATATGCCGGCGAAATGCTTTCGGTCATGACGGATGGGCGGTACGCCGAACTTGGTGTGGACGGCGCATTTACGCTGACATATATGTCCGGCGGCGGCGCGCACAGCGCGGAGTATTTTTCAAAAGGGACGAGGGAGGCGGCGTATTTTGCGCTTCGTCTGGCGCTGTTTGATCTTTTATATCGGACGGAGAAAGCGCCTTTGATTTTGGACGAGGCGCTGGCGCATACCGACGATACACGGACGGCAAAGATTTTGCGTATTTTGCTGGCGCTTGCTAAAGAGGGCACGCAGTCGATTGTGCTTACCTGTCATGAGCGCGAGGGAAAGATCGCGGAGGCGCTCGGCGTGACCAACCGGATACGGCTTTCTTAGGGTGATTTTGCATATGTGAAATTTGCTCGGAAAGATTTTGCAAACGGCTTTACATTTTCCAATTTATATTGTATAATAACATTCATGAATAACGGCGTCTTTTTTTGACGAAAGACGCGCCGCCGGAGGGAGTATGCCGCGATTCTTTGTCCCAAGTGTGAATTTTGAGGGCAAACAAGTGAAAATTACCGGCAGTGACGCGTGGCATATCGCGCGTGCACTGCGTATGGCCGTGGGGGAAGCCGTGACCGCCTGCGATATGCACGGCGGCGTGCACACCTGCATTTTGCGGCGGATTTCAGATACAGAGGTCTTGGCCGAGATCACGGAAAGCGTGGCCGCGGCCGGAGATCCGCCGGTTCGCATCGTACTGTATCAGGCGCTTCCCAAAGGGGATAAAATGGATCTGATTGTGCAGAAAGCGGTGGAGTTTGGCGCGTATGCCGTAGTTCCGTTCGTTTCCGAGCGGTGCATTTCGCGTCCGGCTGATGACGCGCTTGAAAAAAAACGCGTCCGTTGGCAGCGTATCGCGCTGGAGGCGGCAAAACAGTGTGGCAGGGGGATCGTTCCCGAGGTTCGGAGCGCCCTTTCGTTTTGCAGCATGCTGGAGCGCGCCGCAACAGCGCCACTGGTTCTTTTTTGCTACGAGGGAGACGGTACGCGTACGCTAAGGGCTGTTTTAAAAGAGGCGCCGCCGGCGCTCTTTACGCAGGACGAGCCGTCTCTGATTTCTCTGGTTATCGGCTGCGAGGGGGGCTTTTCGGCATCTGAGGCTGCCGCGGCGCGAGCCGGAGGTTTCCATATGTGCGGGCTTGGCCGCCGCATCCTGCGTTGTGAGAGCGCGTCCGCTTTTGCGCTTGCGTGCATAAGCTATGAGTATGAATTACAGGAGTGATTTCGGTGGAAAAAGAAACTAGTAACAAAGCGCAGCGCAGACAGGAGAGTCTGGCGCGCTCCAATGTTGTCACCAATAAAATGACCGCGGTTTTCTGCGCGCTGGTTGCGCTGGCCGTATTTTTTATCAGGTTAAGTCAGGATTCTTCTTTTGAACTTTGGTTTCTGACCAAAGCGCTTCTTTGGATGCAGATTGGGTGCGGCGTTTTGTTTTTGGCTGCGCTCGTATGGCGTGTTCTGGCGGTTCGCCATCGTGCAGACGAGCACCTGCGCGTGTTTTCTTCATCGCTGCTTCTCGGTGCGGCGGCGTCGTTGTTCGGCATTATGCTATTGTATCTGCATTTTGGCGCGTTTCGTTCGATTCTTACGGCGCTCGTTCTGACGCTTCTTTTCTTTGTGTATGAGATTTATCCGGTGGATTTCTTTTTGTTCAGCATCGTTATTGCAGTCGGAGGTATGGCGGCTTCTTTGGCCGGTAGCCCCGCATTTGGAATCGCCCGGGTTCGGTATGTCAATATTACGCTTGTCGGGCTTGTTCTGCTTGCCGCTGCAGCCGTGTCTTTCTTTATGTTTCGTTTGAGGCGGGATAAAAAGCTCAAGATCGGAGGGCATAAAATTCTCCTTGCGCCGGATGCGCGGCCTGCCGTCGTGTATGCTGGCAGCGCGGCCGCGCTGCTTGCGGTGCTGGGCGCCGTTTTGTTTGGCCATATTCTGTACTTTGCGGCTGCGCTTTTGCGCAATATATCTCTTAGTTGCAATATTTTATACAGTAAAATTGATGTAACTTTGTAGAAAATATTCAATTACCTATTGAATTTTGCCAAAAAATAGTTTAGAATATAGTTAACTATTTACAAAGTTTCGATTACAGATTGGCGAAGAGAGGATGTGCAAAATGTCAAACAGACTGTTTCAGGGCGTGATACACCAGATGCGTGACGCGACCGATTGTGCAATCGGTGTGATTGATGAAAACGGCGTCGTGATTGCGTGCAGCGAACTTGGAAAAATCGGCGAGACAAGGATCGGCGTGCGGGAGGAGCTTTCCTATACGAGCGACGCGGTTGTGATCGACGGCTGTACTTACCGCGCGATCGGACAGGGGGCAAAACTGGAAAATATCGTGTTCGTCGAAGGGGACGATAAAAACGCGGAAAGTATGGCGGCGATATTGGCGGTGTCCCTTGCCAATATCAAAAATCTGTATGATGAAAAAATACGACCGGTGTTCTTTTTATAAAGAATATTATTTTGGATAATATTCTGCCAAGCGATATTTATATTAAGGGCAAGGAACTTCGGTTTAATACGGAAGAAAGCCGCGTGGTCTATCTGGTGAAATTCTACGGGAAGACGGATATGCTTCCCTATGAAATGATGCAGAATATGTTTCCTGACAAAAATCATGATTATGTCATCAGCGTCGGCGAGAGCGATATTGTTTTGGTTAAGGAAGTCAAGCCAAACATAGATACGAAAGAAACAGAGAAGATTGCCAACGGCATTGCGCAGACGCTTTCCTCCGAGTTTTACACCAAGGTGGCGATCGGCATCAGCACGGTGGTCGATAACATCAAAGATCTGGCGCGCGCCTACAAGGAGGCCCAGGTGGCCATCGAGGTCGGCAAAGTGTTCGATATGGAGAAAAACATCATCAGCTATGAGAATCTCGGCATCGGCCGTCTGATTTATCAACTTCCGACGACGCTCTGTGAAATGTTTCTGCAGGAAGTTTTCAAAAAAGGGTCTATTGAGTCGCTCGATCGCGAGACGCTGATGACGGTTCAATGCTTTTTTGAAAATAATCTCAATGTTTCCGAAACTTCCCGAAAGCTGTTTGTTCATAGAAATACGCTTGTATACCGTCTTGAAAAGATCCGCAAGATCACGGGTCTGGATCTGCGTGAGTTTGAGCATGCTATTACGTTCAAAGTTGCGCTGATGGTCAAGAAGTATCTGACATCGAAGCCTGTAAAATTCTGATATGCTTTCACGGATTGTGGGAACGTGCGCGCGCGTTCCTGCAATTCTTGCGTATATGGGGTATTGCGTTTGGTGTCTGCGCCATAAAAAGACTCCAAATTTTACGTGGGGGAACGGTTTGTGATTGAGTTTAAAAACGTGACAAAGCGATATCCGGAGGGAAAGGTCGCGCTCGATAATATAAACCTGAAGATTTCGGACGGCGAGTTCGTTTTCATTATGGGAGACAGCGGCGCCGGGAAAACGACGATGACTAAGCTTTTGCTGCGCGAAGAGCGTGTGACGAGCGGTGAGCTTTGGGTTGGAAACGTGAACTTGGCGAAGATGGCATCCGCGCGTATTCCAAAATACCGGCGAAAAATCGGCGTTGTTTTTCAGGATTTTCGACTGTTCCGCAAAAAGACTGTATTTGAAAATGTAGCATTTGCGCTCCGCGTGGTCGGCGGCGCGCCGTCCGGCGAGGTAAAAAATCGCGTGATGGCGATGCTGAAAATTGTGGGGCTTGAGGATAAGGCGGCCAGCTTTCCCGCGCAGTTGTCCGGCGGTGAGCAGCAGCGCGTCGCGCTGGCACGCGCCATTATTAACAATCCCCATACGATTATCGCCGATGAGCCGACCGGCAATTTGGATCCTAAGCTGAGTATGGAGATCATGGGACTTTTGGTCAAGATGAAAGAATACGGCAAGACCGTGGTCGTTGTAACGCATGAAGCTGAACTGGCCAGAATGTTTAATCAGCGTATTGTTCGACTGCGGGACGGACGGGTCGTGGAAGATTACATAAGCGGAGGTGAAACGCTGTGAGAAGGCTGACCGACGCGCTTGGCGCCGCCGTCAAAGGGATGTTTCGAAACGGGCTTTTGACGTTCGTCAGTATTTTTGTTTTGGTTAGCTGCCTTTTGTTTATCGGGAGTTTTGCCTTGATCGCGATGAATATTAATTATAATCTCGAGGATGTGTCCGATTTGAACGAGATCGAAGTATTCCTTGAGTATGATATCTCTGCAGAGGAGGCGGCACGCATCGGCGCTGAAATCGCAAGGCTGGATAATGTTGCTTCGGTTGCGTATGTTTCCAAAGAGGACGGCATTGCCGAAATGCAGGGCGAGTTTGCCGAATATGCCTATCTGTTTTCGGATATCGGCGAGGACGAGAATCCGCTTTCCGACCTGTATCGTGTGATTTATGAGGATAATGACAGAGTCACGACACTGGATTATAATCTGAAACAGATTGAAGGCGTGCGTAAGGTAAACAGCCGTCTTGATCTCGCTGCAACGATTGGCTCGCTGCAAAGCGGTATTTCCTTTATTTTTGTATGGTTTACGGCGCTTTGCGCTGTCGTCTGCATGTTTGTGATTATCAATACGATCAAGCTGTCGGTGTATTCCCGGCGGGAAGAGATCACGATTATGCGGTATATCGGGGCAAGCCGAGCCTATATTGCCGCGCCGTTTGTTCTGGAGGGCGCGTTTATCGGCATTTTGGGGGCGGCGGTGGCTTATTTTTTGGAAAGTGCGATTTATCGCGCCCTGGTCGGATATGTTGCTGAACAAATGTATATTGTGAAACTGTATACATATGCGCAGGCGTCGCCTGCGATTCTTGCCATTTTCTTTGGGCTTGCATTGTTTACGGGGATTGTCGGCAGTTGTGTTTCTTTAGGAAAATATGTGGAGGCGTGAAATGAGAAAAAATCAGAAAGCTGCGCTTTGTATTGCGCTGGCTGCGCTTATGGCGGTTTGTGCGGCCGCGTTTGCGGTATTTGCGGCCAATTCTACCAGCGCGGGCCAATTTGCGGATAATGCGGAGGTTCAGGGTTATCAACAGACGATTCAAGCGCTTGAACAGCGGCAAAAAGAACTCCAGCAACAGTTAAAAAGCGTGCAGAACGACCGGTATACCGCGCAGCAGAAAGCTGCCGATCTGAATGAATTGATTTTGAGCACGGAAAAAAGATTGAAACGACGCAAAATTTATTGAATGCGTTGTCTGCGCAGATTTCGGCAAAGAAACAGGAAATTGCGGGTAAGGAAGCCGAGATTATCAGTAAGCAGGCTGAGGTTGACGTCACGCGGGAAAAATTTTTGATGCTGGTTCGTGCGCAGTATGAGAGCGAGACGACTGGTATTTTAGGCGTGGTGCTCGGTTCGGACAGTGTTTCGGATCTTTTGTCCCGCATTGAATATATGGCGAATATTCTTGAATATAATTCAACGCTTCTGGAGAAATTCAAGAGAGAAAAGCAGGAACTTGAGGATATGAAAGCGGTGTTGGAGTCTTCTAAGAGCGAACTTGACGCCGCGTATGCTTCTCAGGTGGCGTACAGCGACACGCTGGCTGCGGAGGAAGCGGCGCTTCAACTGCAAAAGGTGACGCGGACGCTTATGTGGCCTCGCTGAAAAGACAGAGGCTGAAATCACCGAGCAGTATAATGCCGCGCGCGCAGAGGAAGAAAAAGAAAGCCAGCGCCTAGAGGCGCTGCTCCGGCAGCTTGCTAAGGAAAACGAGTCCGACTACGTCGGCGGCAAGTTCATATGGCCAGTGGACACGAGTATCCGGCGCATCAGTAGCGGCTATGGGTGGCGCACCTATTATTACTATGGAAAGAAAGTAACCGATTTTCATATGGGCATCGATATTCCCGCGCCGGTCGGCACCGACATTTATGCAGTGCAGAGCGGTAAAGTTATCGTGGCGCAGTCGCACAGCAGTTACGGGAATTATATCGTGATCGATCACGGCGGCGGTATTTCAACCCTGTATGCGCATTGTTCGCAATTGCTGGTTAAGGTCGGGGACGAGGTTGTACAGGGAGATCATATTGCGGAGATGGGCAGCACTGGAAATTCTACCGGTTCGCATGTGCACTTTGAGGTTCGTGTCGACGGAAAGCATGAGGATCCTATCGCCAATGGTTGGGTAGTACAGCCCTGACGTCCTCTGCAAAAAGCTTGGAAAGGGTATATTATGACGAAAAAAAATTCAGTTTGGCTGACCGTGCTGCTGATTATTATCGCATGTGCGATTACTTTTCAGCTCACTGTGATCTTTGGCGACGTTTTTGTTCGTGACCGGACGATCGGCGAAGTTCCGACCGAGTATACCGATTCTACCGGAGAGCCGGAAGGCCCCGGAGAAATTCTTCAGAAAACGCCGGCGGATGAAATTACCGAACGGGTGAGTGAGAAAATTTATGCGCTCGCATGGCTGTATACGAATTATTATGTCGGCGAACTGAATATAGATGATCTTGTGGAGGGGGCCGCGGTTGGTTTTGCCGCTTATTCCGGGGATAAATACGGTTCCTATCATTCCGCGGAGGAATATGCTTCGCTTACCGAGGGATATTCGGGTGAGTTTGCCGGCATCGGTGTGAGCGTTTCGTTTGATCTGGACGCTTATGCCATTGAAATTTTAAACGTTATGCCGGACAGTCCGGCGCTTGAGGTTGGCTTGCTTCCCAACGACATGATTGTCGGCGTCGGCGGTGTAAATATTACGGAGATCGGCTATGATGAAGCCGTCAAGCGTATCCGCGGTGAGATCGGAACTGAGGTTACGCTGACGATTGCCCGCGGAGAGGCGTATAATGAGGTATTTGACGTAACGGTGACCCGGCGCAAAGTTGAAGAGCAGGTTGTGACCTATGAAACAATTAAAGTAGAAGGGATCAGCCGCCCGGTCGCGCATATCCGGTTGCTGGATTTCAATGACAAGACACCCGAACAGTTTTTGGAGGCGCTTGCGCAAGGCAGCAGCGACGCTGTGCACGGATACATTTTAGATGTGCGCAACAATGGCGGCGGCGAGCTTTCTTCCATTACGGAAATCTTGGATAGGTTGCTTCCGGAGGGGCCGATCGTACGAATACAGTATAAAGACGGCACGGAACAGGTGATTACATCCGATAAGAATGATTTTTCGGGCACGATCGTTGTTTTGGCCAATGGAAATACCGCTTCAGCGGCGGAGCTTTTCGTTGCGGCGCTGCGGGATTATGGCAAGGCGATCGTCGTCGGCACGACGACTTATGGAAAGGGGACAGTGCAGACGATTGTTCCGTTTGAGGATGGCAGCGCGCTGCGGATTTCAAGCGCAATGTATGCGCCGCCGTATTCGGAAAATTATGAAGGCGTGGGAATCACGCCGGATGTGGAAGCCGATCTTGCTGACGAGTATAAAAGTGTGAATCTGTTTAAACTCGATCATGAAAATGACGCGCAGCTTCAGGCCGCGCTTGCACTCTTCAAATAAAATTATCCTATATGAAAGAGGAAAAAACGATATGGCAAAGCAAATGCACTATACAAAAGATGGATATCAGGCGTTGGTCGAGGAACTGGACTACCTAAAGACAACCCGGCGCGCGGAGGTCAAGGAGGCGCTGGCGACCGCCCGTTCCTATGGCGACCTTTCGGAAAACAGTGAATATGACGAGGCAAGAAACGAACAGGCGAAAGTTGAATCCAGAATCTCCGAGCTTGAATCTTTAATTCTTCATGCCATTGTTGTAGATGAGTCTGAGATCGATACCAGCCGCGTCAGTGTCGGTTCGATTGTTCGTGTTTCTCGGGCCGATAACGGCAAGGAGACGGAATATACAATCGTAGGCACCAATGAGGTCGATTTTTGGACGGGCAAAATATCCGATCAGTCGCCAATCGGCGCTGCGCTGATCGGCGCGCGTGCGGGCGATACCATTACCGTAGAGTCGCCAAACGGCGGTTTTGACTTGAATATTTTATCCGTTTCACGTGTAAAAGTGAATGGATAAGCTGGAATATAACCGCGGTTCTTTCTCCTGCGGATATGCGGGAGCAAGTTGTTTGAGCGTTGGTTTGTTTTGTGAAACGCCCTTTTAAGAAAAGTTTGACAGATAAGGAAAAAATATGACCGAAGATATGAAGCAGGAAAAGGAACAGGGAAGCGGCAGTGAACTTGCGGTTCGGCGTGCAAAATTGCAGGCGTTGGTCGAGGCGGGCAGAAATCCGTTTGAACGCACTGTCTATGACCGTACGGCCCTGAGTGCGGATATCCGCGCTCAGTTTGATGCGTTTGAAGGCAAAGACGTCCGTATTGCCGGCCGGGTCATGGGCAAGCGCGTGATGGGAAAGGCAAGTTTTGTCCATCTGGCGGACAGTACGGGTAAAATACAGGCGTATGTGCGCAGAGACGACGTTGGAGAGGAGGCATATGCCGGTTTTAAAAAGTATGATACCGGCGATATTATCGGCATTTCGGGATTTGTATTCCGTACGCAGACCGGCGAGGTTTCCGTGCATGCCAAAGAAATTGTTTTGCTCTCCAAGTCTTTGCTGCCTCTTCCTGAAAAATTTCATGGACTGAAAGATACCGATCTGCGTTATCGTCAGCGGTATGTGGATTTGATCGTTAATCCCGAAGTGCGGGATACGTTTGTCAAGCGTTCGGTAATTCTGCGTGAGATCCGCGCATATTTGGATGCAAAAGGCTTTCTGGAAGTGGATACGCCTATTCTGACGCCGTTTGAGATCGGTGCGGCTGCGCGGCCGTTTGTCACGCATCATAACACGCTGGACATAGATATGTATCTGCGCATTGAGACGGAACTTTATTTAAAACGGCTGATCGTAGGCGGTTTTGACAAAGTGTATGAGGTTGGTCGGATTTTCCGCAACGAGGGCATGGATACGCGCCATAATCCGGAGTTTACTTCGATCGAACTCTATCAGGCTTTTACGGATTATAAGGGCATGATGGATCTGGTGATCGAATTGAATACGCTGCTTGCGAAAAAGGTGTGCGGCAGCGAAAAGATCATGTATCAGGGCGTTGAGATCAATATGGGGCATTGGGAAAAGCTCACGATGGTCGAAGCGGTGAAGAAATATTCCGGACTGGATTATTATGCGTGGACTTCGGATGTGGATGCGCGGTTGCAGGCGAAAGCAAAAGGCGTTGAAGTTCCTGCGGATGCGACGCGCGGCGCGGTTTTGGTTGAATTGTTCGATCAGTTCGTGGAGGAAAATCTGATTCAGCCGACCATTATTTATGATTATCCGGTGGAGAACAGCCCGCTTGCAAAAAAGAAGCCGGATGATCCGGCGTTTACAGAGCGTTTTGAATATTTTATATGTGCGAGCGAGATGGGCAACGCATTTAGCGAGTTGAACGATCCGATTGATCAGCGTGAACGCTTTGAGCGTCAGGTTGCCGCCAAACGCGCCGAAGATCCAAATACGACCGCCCAAGTCGATGAGGATTATATCACTGCGCTCGAATATGGGCTGCCGCCGACGGGCGGCCTCGGCTTTGGCATCGATCGGCTGGTTATGTTGCTGACCGACAGTCCTTCGATCCGCGATGTTTTGTTGTTTCCCACGATGAAGCCTTTAAGCGAGTAAAACACAAAATATAGGTTCTTGTTGTATAGAAGATACTATATATTGCGTTTTTAACCCTTGATAAATCATTATCTTACTAAAAATTTACCTAAAGTGATTTGCACACAACCACACACAAGCATAGACTAACTGAGAGGAACTGTACAATTAATTTTGACAGTTCCTTTCTTGTTACCTTGAACAAACCAACAGGAGAACTGTAGAATTGTTCTAAATATTATCGTATAGGAAGGTATTTATATGCTCATATTCAGTTGAAAAAAATTAATAAAAAATTGTGAAATATTTTTAGTTCCGCCTAACAAATAAATATTTTCATAGACTATGTAGATGAAAGCATCGATCAATCGCTTGGAGTGAAACCATGAAAAAGCAAGAACTGCTGAATTATTTTGATGACGAGCTGCTGGATAAGTTATTTGGTTTTTGTTATGCACGAACCAACGATAGCTGCGAAGCGCAGGAGCTATGTTCAGACATTGTTTTTGCCCTAGTAAAAACAGCGCATACTGATGGTGAAATCGCAAATCTGTATCCATTTATATGGAGAGTAGCTAGGAATGTATATGCCGACTTTTCTAAAAACAGAAGACGGTATTTAGATACATTCAGCGACGGTGATACAGAAGATATTCTTCAATTTATCACCGACAAAGAAATTGAAGATGACCGCGATGCACAACTGAATGCAGTCTATCGTCGAATTGCTTTTTTGACTAAGGCATATCGCGAAGTGATGATTATGTTCTATATAGACGGATTATCTACTGTAGAAATTGCAAAACGTCAGAATATAAGCGAAGGCGCTGTTCGTCAAAGATTATTTTCAGCCAGACAAAAAGTAAGAAGCGAGGTAAAAGAAATGGCGAAAATCTATAATAGACCTTTAGCCCTTGATAAAATTAATTATGTCATATGGGGAACTGGTGATCCTGGCTGGGGCGATCCGCGCACTGTTTGCACACGAACGCTTTCTAAGCATATTGTATGGCTTTGCCGTAAAAAGCCGATAAGCGCGTCGGAGATCGCAGAAGAACTGAATGTGCCTAATGTTTATGTTGAAGAGGAGCTTGAGATCCTTGCGAAAGGCGAAAACGGCAAATATGGACTTCTTCGCCCTATGGACAATGGAAAATATGTTTTGAATTTCATTTTGTTCGACAAGGATGTTATCGAAAAAGCACATGCTTTATATACGGAGCATCTGCCCCAAATTTGCAACATTATTTCTGATTACATTGAAAAACATAAAGAGGAGTACCTTGCGTTTCCATACTTGAATAAGAAAATTGATTTAAATCTTGTTCTCTGGCAGCAGATATATACTATGACGCAGGCTTTCTCCGACAATGTTGAGGGAATTTTGGCTGAAAAATATTTTTCTCAGACCGAGAAAGTCAATCGCCCATTCAGTGTATTCGGATATGTTGACAATGGAAAACGGTATGGCGGCGGCTGGGATGGAGTTAACGCGGAGCATGTGTGTGGATTTACCAAAATTCATTTGGACAACATCTATATTACACGTATCAAAAAGCATTTTGGCTGTGACTTGAATGTTTCAAACGATCCTCAAGTTCAGCTCGCTCTGCGTGCGATTGACGGCTTGGAAATCTCTTCTCTGTCGGAAATTGAAAAAGAACATGCTGCAAAAGCTATCAAATGCGGTTATCTGTATCGTGAAGGCAATATGCTTTATACGAAGATTCTCGTAAGTGCTATGCAAGATATGGGCAGACTTTTTGATATCAGCAATGGTCTTTCAAAGGGATTCTTTGAGGAAGAAGCACAGGTCGTAGCCGAAAAGATAGCAGCGTTGATTCGCAAAGTTGTCCCTGACTATCTGCTTGATGAATGGAGGCTGGCGAATAATCTTGCTCATATGCCGGTTCTTGATGCAGTGGTAGAGGTTCTGATTGGGAAAAGAATCCTTACGCCTCCCGAAAATGGTGTCGGCGCCGAAGGCTGCTGGATGAGTGTTATGTGATAATAAGAACCGCCGGAGATCCAATGATTTCCGGCGGTTTTTGTTAAGTAGAATAATGAATAAAAATGGGAAATAAAGTAATAAAAAGTTTGGCACATTCGAAATACAGATGTCAGTATCATATAGCATTACCAATAGTAATCTCAATCACACAGGTGTTTATGTCTATTCCAAAGGCAAAATTATGATACACCTGACGCTGGACTATCACAGCGACCGAGATTGCCGCACGCCGGGCGAATATCTGCGCTACCATAGAACTTTTCAGGGCAAATCAACAAGAGAGGTCGCAGAAAGCGTCGGTATCGTTCCCGCAACCCTTGTCCTATATGAAAACGATAAGCACCCCATTAAATATAATACCGCTGTTTCGCTGGCAAAGGAATTGAATATTGACCTTAATCGGTTGCTGGATTCCTATACTTCGTTTGTGGATTATCCGTGTGGGGAATTTCTGAAAAAGGTACGCAGGGACTTGTCTTTATCACAAGCTGAAATAGCAAAAGACATTGGCGTATCTCAAACCGCCTATTCCGGCTGGGAAAGGGGAATTAAAGCGCCACGCCGTCAGGAATATCAAAAAATCGTGTGTGCCTTGCAAAGAAGAAAGGTCGATGTTAGCGGCATAATTCTCCAATCTACCGTCTGACAGGGATTCGCACCTTTGCAATTCGGTTTTCTTCAAATATATAATGTAGCTGCAAGGAGGCAGAAAATATGAAGCAGAAAAGGTATCTATATTTGAATGAATCAGAAATCAGCGTTGTGTTACATAGCCTTGTCCGGCTGAAAAATTCACTCATTCAGCAAGGCAGATATACCGATTGTGTGGACGAACTCATTTTGAAAGTAATGAACGCTCCAACCAAGCGCCTGAAAATTTCATAACGATTACTTATCTGAAGCCGTTTATTTTGAAAAGAGTAAGCGGCTTTTTTTTCACACCTGTACATAGCCGTCTGCTTCGCCGCAGGCGGCTAAATTTATGCAAAGGAGGAAACCCATATGGCGAATTGCAAAGTGATCGCAGTAACGAACCAAAAGGGCGGCGTGGGCAAAACCACGACTACAGCCAACCTCGGCATCGGGCTTGCCCAGCAGAACAAGCGGGTGCTGCTCATTGACGCAGACGCACAGGCTTCTCTGACGCTTTCCCTCGGCTACCCGAAGCCGGACGAACTTCCCGTCACACTGGCGGACATCATGCAGAATGTGATCGACGATACCCCTATTCCGGACGGCTGCGGTATTCTGCATCACGGTGAGGGCGTTGACCTGCTCCCTGCGAACATTGAGCTGTCCGGCATGGAAATCCGGCTGATCAACGCCATGAGCCGGGAAAGTGTGCTGCGGACATATATCAATGCGGTCAAGCCTCATTACGACTATATCCTCATTGACTGTATGCCGTCGCTCGGTATGATGCCGATCAACTCACTGGCCGCAGCGGACAGCGTGATCATCCCCTCGCAGCCGTCGTATCTCTCTGCAAAGGGGCTTGACCTGCTGATGCACTCCATTGCACAGGTCAAGCGGCAGATTAACCCAAGCTGAAAATCGACGGCATTCTTTTCACGATGGTGGACAGCCGCACCAACGAGGCAAGGAGATCATCGCATCTCTGCGCGCTCACTACGGCGAAAAGATCCGGGTGTTCGGAACGGAGATCCCCTTTTCGGTCCGAGCCGCAGAAACCAGCGGACGGGGTAAGAGCATCTATGCCCATGACAGGAACGGCAAGGTTGCCGCCGCATACCACTCACTGACGAAGGAGGTGTTGGAGCTTGAGCGTAAAAACGAGAGATTTAGGGATGACGCCGCTCGATGACCTGTTCTCCACCGACGAAAGCCGAGCCGAATCACAGCTTGAAAAGGTCGTTACGCTGAATCCCGCTGAAATCTCCGATTTTCCAAATCACCCTTTTAAGGTGCGGCAGGACGACGATATGGCTGAAATGGTCGAGAGTATCAGAAAATACGGCGTGTTAGTTCCGGCTCTTGTCCGACCGAAAGAGGACGGCGGCTATGAAATGGTCGCAGGCCATAGGCGAAAGTTTGCGGCGGCTTTGGCGGGTGTCGCTGAAATCCCCTGTATCGTCCGCAATCTCACCGACGATGAAGCAACCATCGTAATGGTGGACAGTAACCTGCAAAGGGAAACGATCTTACCGTCCGAGAAGGCATTTGCCTACAAGATGAAGCTGGAAGCTATGAAAAGGCAAGGTCAGCGAACCGACTTAACTTCGGCCCCACTGGAGCCGAAGTCAAAAGGCTCTCGCTCTAACGAGGAATTAGCCGCCAACAGCCCGGACAGCCGTTCTCAAATTCAACGCTATATCCGCCTGACCGAGCTTATCCCCCCTGTTCTGCAAATGGTAGACGACGGGAAGATTGCTTTCCGCCCCGCCGTAGAGCTTTCCTACCTCTCCAAAGAACAGCAGCAGATGCCTATACGCACGATGGAGTGCGAGGACTGCACGCCGTCACTGGCACAGGCCTTCAAAATGAAAGAGTTTAGCGGGACGGAAAGCTGTCCGCAGAAGTGATCCTTTCCATTATGCAGGAGGAAAAGCCGAATCAGCGTGAGCAGTTCAAAATGCCGAAAGAGCGTATCAGCAAGTATTTTGCTCCGGGGACGCCCGCACAGAAAATTGAAGATACCATTATTAAGGCGTTGGAGCTATACCGAAAGTGTGAACGGCAAAGAGATATGGAAAGATAGAATTTTCCTAACAAGGGGCAGCCATACCCTTTTATACGAAAGGGTGCGGCGGTGTTCGCTTGTTCCCCCTCTCCACACCTCACCCCCTCGAAACTACCTGTACTTCCCGAAAAAGAGATATTACAGGGCGGCGATTTTTTTCACACCTTTGCAGAAATCCGCAAGAATCCGTACAATGAAGCTGCAAAGGAGGTTTGCGAATATGAAAAAAGCAAGGATAATCGCTGTTATAGCAGTATTGATTGTTTCTTTGTCGGGTTGTGCAAACACGGATCGCCCGCAGACGATACAGGACAGTCCGAGCATGGAAACGACCGCAAATGAGGTTGAGGGGCGTACAGAGCCGGAAGAAAGTTCGTCTGTTTCTGTTTCGGAAAGTAAAGAGAGCGCCGCAAACGGTACAGCCACGGTTCAGGCAGAAACGGAATCGGCACAGGCTGAAAATTCGCAGCCTATCGCAGAACAAAGCCCTGCGCAGGGGACGCAATCGCCGCAGACCGCCGTTCCAAACAATACGCCGAAGTCCGAAACGCCGAAAACAGTTGAGCCCACGCCTGAGCCAGAGCCTGCACCGACGCAGCAGCCCACGCCGCCCCCTGCGGAAGAAACGCCAAAGGTCGAGCAGCCGCAGGAAACCACACCGGCGCCCGAAGAACCTGCCGTTCCCGAATTTAACATTCAGACTTGGATCGACTATGCCAAAACCTACGCTGTGAGTGTTGGGTTACGGCTTGAAAGCTCGGCGGTTGACTGTTGGGACAATCCCATTACTGCGGGAGCATACAGCACTTGTCTGGAACGGGATATTGCGGGCAGGCTGAATCGGTACAGCCGTGACGAAGATATTACCGATGTCTGGATATGGGCGGAGGCACGCTCCGACGGGAGCTATGATTTGTATATCGGCTACGCCTGAACAAAATCAAAACCGAATATTTTACTATGAACGCACTGTGCAAAAACACGGTGCGTTTTTTCATTTCAAGGAGGATTTCAAATGAAAACGCAAAAAATCAAAAAGGTTATGTCGCTGTTTCTGGCGGCGCTGATGTGCGTTACCACCCTTGCAGGGTTTGAGACGACCGCATTTGCCGCAGAAGAAACCGACGAAGTATATCTTATCTCCTATCCCCGTGACGGCGACGCTAACTACGGCGGCGAATGGGGACACAACAGCTTTAATTTTATGAACGGCTGGTTTTCCGGCACGTCCCGTTATACCACCGTTCGCGCTATGGGGTCGTATGAGGGCAATATCTGCTACTGCATTGAACCCGGCGTTCCGCAGAATACAGGCGACCGTTTCACCAAAAAGGGCGAGGATTTTTGGGATAATTACCCCTCGTCCTACAATCAAACCATCTCACCCGACGATATTAAGCTGTTTATCGGCCGTATCTTTCAGTACGGCTATACGGGTACGATTTCGACCTCTTGGCGTTCGCAGAATGAGGGCGGCGACAAGCTGGCTCACGCCGTTGCCACACAGCTTTTAGTTTGGGAAACCGTCGTTGGCGAGCGTGACGTAGATTTCAACAAGGTCAGCACAGGCAACAAGGACGCTATTCTTGACGAGATCAGCCCGAATCATCCCCTGCGCGACAAGATTATGAGTTACTACAATTCCATTGCCGCCAGCGTTCAGACCCATTCCAAAGTGCCGAGCTTTTTTGCAAAATCCACAGGCAAAGCGCAGAACATCGAATTAGAATGGGACGGCACGAAATACACCGCCACGCTCACCGATACAAATAATGTTCTTTCTAACTATTCATTTTCCGCAAGCGTTTCGGGAATTAGTTTCTCCGTAAGCGGAAACAAGCTGACGATTACCGCCGATAAAGCGCCGAGCGGTACCGTCACCATTACAGCCGAAAAGAAAAATTCGCAAAGACGCGGCGTTATCACTTGGACGGACGGCATTTACGGCCCGAACGGAAAATTGCAAGATGTTGTCACCTATGCGCAGTCGGTCAACGATCCCGTAAAAGGCTATCTGAATATTAAGGTTTCCTACGGTTCAGCGAAAATCGTTAAAACTTCCGAGGACGGCAAGGTTGAGGGTATTTCCTTTACCATTACAGGAAACGGCGTGAACAAAACCGTTCAGACAGGCGCAGGCGGCACAATTCAGATTGATAATCTCACCCCCGGCGTTTACACCGTAACTGAACAGAACTACGACAAATACGAGCCGCAGGAGGTTCGCCGTGTTACCGTCATAAGCGGTCAGGTTGCTACCGTGAATTTCAGCAATGTTTTGAAGCGCGGCGATCTTACCGTCACCAAGACCTCGGAGGACGGACTAAACGAGGGCGTAAAATTCCATCTGTCCGGCACTTCTCTTTCGGGGCTTGCAGTGGACGAATACGCTGTAACCGACAGTTCGGGAAAGGCGTATTTCAACGATGTGCTGATCGGCACAGGTTATGTTCTGGAAGAAGTCGATACCGCAATCCGTTATGTTATCCCCGAAAATCAGACGGCGGCGGTTGAATGGAACAAGGTTACAAACAAGAGCTTTACCAACATTCTGAAAAAGTGGAATGTCACCGTCACCAAGAGCGACTATGAAGCAGGCACAGCACAAGGCGACGCTTCTCTTGCCGGAGCCACCTACGGAATTTACAAGGGCGAGCAGTTGATCGACACCTACACCACCGACGCAAACGGTCAGTTCACCACAAAATATTATGTCTGCGGTGATGATTGGTCGGTGCGTGAAATTGAGCCCAGCGAGGGCTATTTGCTGGATGAATCCTCACACCATATCGGCGCAGAGGCTAAAAACTACACCGTGGAATACAATTCCACCGCAAACGATGTAACCGAGCAGATTATCAAGGGCAAAATCGCCCTGATTAAGCATACGGACGACGGCGAAACGCAGCTTGAAACTCCCGAAGTAGGGGCGGAATTTGAGGTGTACCTTAAAGAATCCGGCTCCTATGGAAACGCAAAGGAAACCGAGCGCGATTATCTCACCTGCGACGAAAACGGCTATGCGATCACAAAAGACCTGCCCTATGGTATTTACACCGTCCACCAAGTCAAGGGCTGGGACGGCCGGGAGCTTCTGTCCGACTTTGATGTATATGTCGCAAAGGACCGCGCGATTTATCGCTATCTTGCCAACAACGCAAACTTTGAATCGTATATCAAAATTGTCAAGGTGGACGCCGAAACCGGCAAGGTGATTCCCTATGCGGGCGCAGGCTTTCAGCTTTACCGCCCGGACGGCAGCCTGATTACGCAGACCTTCACCTATCCCGAAATTACCACCATCGACACATTCTACACCAACGACGAGGGCTATTTGATTACCCCCGAAAAGCTGGAATACGGTTCGGGGTATTCGCTGGTCGAAGTATTTGCCCCCTACGGCTACACGCTGAACAGCGAACCTGTATATTTTGATGTAACGCAGGACGCTTCTACCGACGAGGACGGCGTTACCGTAATTGAGGTTATCAAGGAAAACACCGCACAGAAAGGCATTATCAAGATCAGCAAATCCGGCGAAGTCTTTTCCTCGGTCTCCGAAGCGGATGGACTGTATCAGCCTGTTTTCTCTGTTCAGGGATTGCCGGGCGCAGTCTATGAAATCACCGCTGCCGAGGATATTATCACGCCGGACGGTACGACCCGATACAGCAAAGGCGAAATGGTTGATACCGTAACGACCGATGAAACGGGACTTGCCGAAAGCAAACCGCTGTATCTCGGAAAATATAAAATCCGAGAAATTACCGCACCGTATGGAATGGTTCTCAATGAGGAAATCCACACCGCCGAGCTTGTCTATGCGGGACAGGAAGTCGAGATTACCGAAACCTCTGCCAGCTTCTACAACGAACGACAGAAAGCCGCTGTATCGCTTGATAAGGTGTTGGAGCAGAACGAAACATTTGGAATCGGTAGAAATAGCGAAATTACAGGCGTGACCTTTGGCTTGTTTGCCACCGAGGATTTGACCGCAGCGGACGGCTCGGTTATTCCTGCTGACGGACTGCTCGAAATTCTTTCTGTTGACGAGAACGGCCACGTCGTATGCAAAACCGATTTGCCGTTTGGCAGCTTCTATCTTAAAGAGCTTTCCACCGATGAGCATTATATCCTCTCCGATGAAAAGCACCCGATTGTCTTTGACTACGCAGGACAGGAAACCGCCCTTGTGGAAATCAAGGCAAACGACGGCAAGCCGATTGAAAACGACCTGATTTATGGCGAAATCCACGGACTGAAAAGGGACGAGGACGGAAACGCACTCGGCAGCGCTGTGATTGGTTTGTTCAAAGCGGACTGCACCGAGTTTACAACCGAAAACGCCATTCTGACTGCCACCTCTGCCGGGGACGGCAGCTTTTCTTTTGACCGTGTGCCTTACGGCAACTGGATCGTGCGGGAGATCGAAGCCCCGACAGGCTTTGTATTGTCTGATGAAACCTTTGCCGTGACGGTGGATAAGGACGGCGCGGTAATTGAGGCAGAGATCGAAAACACGATGATTCGTGGTACGGTGCAGCTTACAAAGGTTGATAAAGACTATCCCGACAACAAGCTGACGGGTGCGGAGTTTACCGTCTACCGTGACAGCAATGGCAACAAGGAACTGGATGCAGACGATGAACTGGTCGGCACGCTGACTGAAACCGGCATCGGCGTTTATGAAATGGCCGATCTGCTCTACGGCGGCTATTTCGTCAAAGAAACGAAAGCGCCGGATGGCTTCTATCTGGACGGCAACGCCTACTATTTCGGGATCACCGAGGACGGAAAAACCGTGACCGTGGAGAACGAAGCCGGAAAGGGCTTTGTCAATGCGCCGCAGGTCGGCTCTCTGAAAATCATCAAGACTTCCTCGGACGGCAAAATTGAGGGCTTCTCGTTCCGTGTCACCGGGCCTAACGGGTATTCCGAAATCTTTACCACAGACGGAAACGGTGAAATCCTCATTGAAAATCTCCGTATCGGCGAGTATGTGGTTTCCGAGGTATCGGACGGCGCTTCTGCCGCCTATATTCTCCCGCCGACAAGACAGCGAGCGTATTTGAGGGCGCTGTTACCAAAGTGGAAATGCACAACGAACTAAGTGACACGCCGAAAACCGGCGACGACAGCAATCCCGCCCTGTGGCTTGCCCTGCTCGGCATTTCCGCGGTGGGCGCTGCTGCTCTCGGCGTGATTGGCTGGAAAAAACGCAGAAAGGATGGTGTTGAATAATGGAACTGAAAACGATCATTGCAATCGGACTGGTTGTGTTCATTGTGGGCGCTTTGATTTTCCTTAAAATCAGAGCAAAGAAGAAATAACGACCGGGGCGGCTAAAATATGCCGCCAAAGCCAGCGTTTCCGCTGGCTTTTTACATATCCCGAAAAACAGAAAAGGAGGCAAATATCATGGTCCATTTCTTTGATTCGGACATAGCGAAAAAATACGGAGTCAATGCGGCGGTGCTGGCGGGTTTTCTTTGGGATTGTATCGAGGAACAAAAGCACGCAGTCGCCGCAGCTTCACGAGGGCAAGGTTTGGGTTCGCTGCTCGGTGCAGATGATGACCGGCTTTTTCCCGTTTCTCACCTATGACGAAATCCGCTATGCCCTGAAACAGCTTATACGAGGGCGTGTTCTCACAAAAGGGCAGTTCAACGAGAGCCGCTTTGACCGCACAAACTGGTACGCCTTTACCGAGTTCGGACAATTCCTTATGGCAGAAAGCGAGGCGAAAACACAATGACAGACGGCAGACACATTATTTGGACTGATTATCTTGACTACGACGATTGGAAAGAAGATTTAGAAGAACAGTACCCCGAACTGTCCGAGGACGAGCGCATTTCTCTGATGTATGAAATCAACGGCGACTATCTGGACGACGAACGCCATAACTTGAATATTCAGCTTAACCGCCCGATTCTTGTTGTCGGGGACTTGGGGCTTTGGCACGGTCGCCGTATGGGGTACAAGGAAATTGAAAGCGGCAATGCCTTTACAGCGAACGGGACATTGATTACAGCACATGGTATGTGGATAAAAACGGTGACTTCCGCTGTGACGCCATTCACCATGACGGCACAAATCATTATCTCTACCGTGCCTATAAGGACGGCGTTTCCGAAACGCAGATTGACAACCTGAAAGAAAAGCTATACCGCGGTACGGCGACCCGTGCGGATATTACAAGAATAACCCGCAGGCTTGGCGACGAAATAGCCAATGTTTACGGCTTTTCGATTCCACACAGGCGGCAGGCTGTCACGCCGGAACGGTAAGGAGGCGAAACTATGCAGGATTTATCCGATTCAAGGGACTGCGCCTTTGAAGCCTTTATTACCAACCTCGGCAAATACAACGAGGGCTATTTAGTCGGTGAATGGGTTAAGTTCCCGATTACCAATGAGGAAATGCAGGAGGTTTTTAAGCGAATCGGCATTAACCGCCGCTATGAGGAATGGTTCATTACCGATTACGAATGTCCCGATTCCCACATTTATGACCTGCTCGGAGAATACGAAAGTTTAAGCGAGCTCAATTATCTTGCAAATATGATTATGGAGCTTGACGAAAGTGAGGATTTCTGGCAGGCGGTTTTAGACTTGGGCGAGAATACGGGCAGCGTTAAGGATTTAATCAATCTCACCGAAAATATGGATTGCTTTGATTATCTTCCGGGTGTTACTGATGATTCAGACCTCGGCTATTATTGGGTGGAAGAAAGCGGCTGTTATGATACAAAAGCAATGGGCGCTCTTTCAAATTATATCGACTATGAGGGTTTTGGCAGAGATATTCGTTTTGATGAAAGCGGCGTTTTCACCGATCACGGTTATGTACGCTCAAACGGCGGCCGCTTTGTTGACATCTACGACGGCAATATTGAAAACATTCCCGAAGAATACCGTATTCAAAGCCCGAATCTCTATGTCCGTGCTGTTGTCGGAAAGGTGGAAAAAGATATGAAGCGCTGATTTGCACATTTGATATTGTTTCCGCACTTGGGTATGATATATAATAAAAAGGACAAGGAAGTGATTTCAAATGAGCGACAGCTCTTATACCGATTTGGCGCAGCGGATTGAGGAATCCTTTGCCGAGATTGAGGACGAAGCGATTGCCGATTTCAAAAAGACGGATGAAGCCTATGCAAATCTGTATCAACAGATTTCAAAGCTGAAAGCAGACAATCCCTTTATCGGTAAGGTTATAGACGGCAGCGGCGGTATTTCTCTGACCGCCGAGGAACACGAAATTCTGACCGAGTATTTCCGTCTGCGATTCAGGCTCGACGATATGGAGCGCCAGCGGTTATATTTCAGAGGACATACCGACTGTATTTCGTATTTGAAAAAGGTCGGAACGCTAAATTGAATATTTCAGCATAAGCGGTACGGAGTTTTCCTGTACCGCTTTTTACATGGGTAAGGCATATAGCAAAACCGAAAAAGAAATTGAAATAGAAAAGTTTTTACGAAATTTAAGTAAGAACTATTGACTGTTCAGATGTTTTTGGATATACTAATAGTAAAGGAGGCGATAGTATGATCGTTAGACCCCATTATTTAGATTTACTGAAAACCTACCGTGATGTACCGCTGGTAAAAATTCTTGCAGGGATTCGCCGCTGCGGGAAATCTACGATTTTAGAAATGTTTCAGGATGATTTGATTAAAAGCGGTGTTCCTGCCGACCACATTATCAGTATGTGTTATACCTCGGAAGATTTTGACGACGGTATGACCGACAAAGATATGTATAACGGTATCAAAGAGAAAATGACTGACGGTGAGCGTTATTATCTTCTGCTTGACGAAGTGCAGGAAATCACAGGCTGGGGAAAAGGCTGTAAACAGTCTGCTTGAAAACGCCAACACAGACATCTATGTGACCGGCTCCAATTCCAAACTGATGTCAAGTGAAATATCCACCTATCTGACGGGACGGTATATCTCTATCCCCGTGTTTACGCTGTCCTTCGCCGAGTATATGGAGTTCAAAAAAGCAAGCGGACGCACGCCTAAAGAACTGCTTACCGAATATATCCGCATGGGCGGTTTTCCTATTGTTGCGCTGAGCAATTTTGACGAGGGCGCGGCGTATCAGATCGTCGAGGGCATTTATAATTCCGTCATCACCAGCGATATCACAAGACGGCACAACATCACGAACTTTGACCTATTCAACCGTGTGGTTAAGTATGTGGTCGAAAATGTCGGCAAGACCTTTTCTGCTAACGCTATCGTCAAATTTCTGAAAAGCGATGGGCGTTCTCTTTCGGTGGAAGCGGTATATAATTATCTGGAATGGCTGGAAAAGGCTTTTGTGATCTACCGCTGCCAAAGATACGACCTGCAGGGCAAGACTGTTCTCAAAACGCAGGAGAAGTTCTACCTTGCGGACGCTTCCCTCAAATACTGCATGATGGGCTTTAATCCGAAGTCTGTTGCCGCTATGCTGGAGAACATCGTGTACTTCGAGCTTCGCAGAAAAGGCTATGAGGTCTATATCGGCAAGAACGAAACGAAAGAAATTGACTTTGTAGCAGTTCGACGGGATGAGCGAATCTATGTGCAGGTGTGCCGCAATCTGCCGGAGGAATCTGACCGGGAGGTCGCCAACCTGCTGGAAATCAAAGACCACTACCCCAAATATGTAGTAACGCTTGATGAACTGGCCGCTGGCAATATCAACGGTGTCAAAATCGTGCATCTGGCAGATTTCCTGCTGAGCAATGACTATTAAGCAGGTTTCTACACAAGTCAATACGGTTTCTGCATATAAAATAGCCAAAGTATATGCAGATAACGGTTTCTAAAAGAAACATCGACGAGTGTAATTTTTTGAAAGCATCCCGTTCCCCATTGCAAATTTACTATTGGAAGTGAGCATGAAAATATGATTATATCCGAATTAAGAATTTATAACTTCCGCCGATTCAAATCTGTGGATGGTGCTCCCGGCTTGAAAATCACTTTTCACAGAGGGCTAAACGCACTGATCGGCGAAAACGATTCAGGAAAAACCGCTGTAATTGATGCGTTGAAATTAGTGTTGTTGACGCAGAGCAACGAATATATCAGGCCGTCAGATGAAGATTTTTATAAACCCATTGGTGGAGATGCGTGCTCAGAGTTTAAGATTGATTGTACGATTTCGGAATTTACGCAGAATGAAGCAAAAAACTTTATTGAATATCTTACATTCGAAAAGGATGGAGATAAGGTCGAATATACGCTTGAACTTCATTATCGCGCATGGAAAGAGGGGCACAAGATTTATCAAGAATTGCGTGTAGGCGATATAGATGACGGAATTTCGATTGACGGAAAAGCAAGAGAGTTGCTGAAAGCGGTTTATTTGAAACCTCTCCGTGATGCTGAACGGGAAATGAGTTCTGGACGCGGATCCAGAATCTCACAAATACTTCTCAACCACCCCATTTTCAAAGATAAGAAAGAACACGCAATTCTCGATATTTTTCAGGATGCGAATAAACGAATTGAGGATTATTTTACAGATGATACGGATGGAAAACGTATTCTCCAGGCAATTCGCAACAATTTAGAGTCGTTTAATGATAAGGGGCAAGCCAGTAATGCAGAATTGAAAACCTCGGATATTCACCTTAAAGCTATACTGGAGTCTCTATCATTGAATGCACCTGAGATCAACCCAGGATTGGGAGAATTGAATCTGCTGTTTATTGCAGCGGAGCTATTGCTTCTTAAAGACGACACGGATGGTGGTCTGAAACTGTCTTTAATCGAGGAATTGGAAGCCCATTTACACCCACAGGCGCAACTCCGGCTAATCAGCTATCTCCAGAACGAATATAACGAGAATGATGTTCAAATTATTATATCCACGCACAGTCCAATTTTAGCATCAAAGATCAACCTCAAAAATTTGATCTTAATGAAAAATGGAATCGGATATGATTTGGCGGAAGGGATGACGGGTTTACAAAAAGGTGATTACCTGTTTCTTCAGCGTTTTCTCGACTCAACGAAGGCTAATCTGTTTTTTGCTAAGGGTATTATAATGGTCGAAGGTGATGCGGAGAATATTTTGATACCAGTTATTGCAGATATTCTCGGCTATCCACTGGAAAAGTACGGAATATCCATCGTGAATGTTGGAAGTACAGCCTTTCTTCGATATAGTAGAATCATGGTAAGAGCTGATGGAGCCAATATTGGAATACCTGTTTCTGTAATAACGGATTGCGACGTGAGGCCATATGATATTGATCCGATGACAAAAGAAAAGGCATTCAGCGAGAAAGAAGCCGAATCTGCACAGGCCGAAGAAGAAAAGAATCTCAAATATACAAACGGTGCCGTTCATGGATTCACTTCACCTCGATGGACGTTGGAGTATTGCATTGCCATGAGTTGCCTTTCAGAGGATTTCCATAAGGCGGTTCATTACGGCAAGAAAATTTTGAATGCGCGAGATCACATTTCACTGACCAATGAAAAAATCGATGAAGCAAATCAAAAAGTTATAGAAGAAGCACAGCAGTGGCATGGCTTGTCCCAAGCCGAAATTGCATACAGAATTTATGACTTAATGCTCAATGGAGATGGAAAGAGCAGCTTGAAAGCGATTGTCGCTCAATGCTTAGCTTCGGTTTTGCGCTGGAAAACGTCAATATTGCCAGATGGGATCACACAAGAAAAAATGTTTGATCTTGACTTGTATAGGCTCAGAACGGATGGTCAGAAAACATCGGAACTGAAATCCGAGTTAGAGAGTGACCGGTTCTTGCGTTACATAGTGGATGCAATCAAGTATGCAGCAGGAGAAACGGTGTAGATATGGAGGATTCTATGTTGGAATGGCAAATTTCCGATCAAGATATTCAAACAGCTGAGGAACTCCTTTTGCCGTATGGTGCACACTTTTTGGAGGATGCAAGGAAAGTTATACGTTGCTGGCATTCAACTGATGTGGCAGCCTGTCCCGGTAGCGGAAAAACAACCGTTCTTCTCGCAAAGTTGAAACTGTTAGCTGACAGAATGCCGCTTGAAAACGGTGCAGGAATTTGTGTGCTCTCCCATACAAATGTGGCCGTAGATGAAATCAAAAAGCAGCTCTCAGATTATGCAGACAGACTTCTTGGCTATCAAATTACATAGGTACAATCCAGTCGTTTGTTGACCGATTTGTGACTATGCCATACCTACGAAATATTTCTGGACAGAATGTGCAGGTGGTCGATAGTCTCACTTATGCACAGCATATGCTAAATAAGATACAGCATAACGCAAAGTACAGAGTTCTTGACTATGTGACAAAGAATAATTTTGAAACAGGCGGTCAATTTTCAGAACGAATCAATCACACGCAGGCATTGTACATACGAGATGATGGTGCTCTTTGCATAGGAAGACAGAAAAAGCCACTGGCGGGTGCGGGAAAACCTTCTGCCGAGCAATACAAGAAGTTGTTGGCCGATCTTCTTAAAGATGAAGGTATAATACGGTATCAAGATGCCTATTTGTATGCACAAGCTGCCCTTGACGATTTGCCCAAGGCGTATACAGACATATTTTCATCACGGTTTCAGTATGTATTCATAGATGAGTATCAAGATTGCGACGGTCTTCAGCGGCAAGCCATAGACTCAATATTTGACTCAAAAAAATGTGCGGTGTTCAAAATTGGGGATTCAGACCAAGCTATCTATAATTCATCTAAAGATACAACGCCAGATTGGGCACCTCAGGCGGACTTCTTGCCAATTATGACCTCTTGCAGATTTAACCAAGAAATTGCTAATGTGGTTTGCAAGCTGAAGAAGGACGATAAAAGCATCGTAACACTCGCAGGAGAAACTGGTGTTAAGCCGATCTTGCTTATCTTCTCCCTTGAGAAAATTGACAGAGTTATTAGTGGATTTATTTCTGCATTGGAGAGACACGGTCTCTATGAAAATGATGGCATCTATAAGGCTATTGGAGCAATTAAAAAAGAAGATTTGTCCGGCTTGAAAATTGGAAGCTATTGGACTGAGTTTGACGGCTCGGCAAAAAAAGAAAAGTGAGTATAACTACTGGGCTTTAGTAGATGAGATTATCCAATCTTTGTTAGACGGCAAATTATATAAGGCAGAGCAAATTGTCCGCAGGCTCTTGTGTCGAGTATTCCACTACATCCCAATAAAGCATTCCGTATCAGGAAAAGACTATACCACTGTAACAATGAAGAAAGCTCTCGATGAAAAATACAGAGAGCCATATCGTCAATGGATATATGAAATGTCGAGGCTGCAAAACATTGATAGGCAATCAGTAGATCAAGTGGTTCGGCAAAAGATAAACGCGTTGCTGCGAATCAACAATCCGTGCTTAACCGATATATTCGCTAATCTTCCGGATTATTTTCTTGATGAGTCTGCCGTTATCAGCTATGCAAATATGCCTGAAAAGAACGTGCTGATTGATCCAATCAGAGGGCGTCGGATTGTATTTGACACCATTCACGGGGTCAAAGGCGAAACACACGATGCAACCCTATATCTTGAAACCGATAGGAAAGGAGCATCAGACCTGAGTCGAATTCTCCATTGTTTCGGTGTTGGCCGACAAGGAAGTTCAACCCTATATGATTATAGTCGCAAACTTGCCTATGTTGGCATGAGCAGACCTAAAAAATTACTGTGCGTAGCAATGCAGGCAGCGACTTATGAAAAAAGCAATGGCGTATTTGATGCCGATTGGGAAATTATTGATTTAAGAGAATGACCCAGCGCATTGTTTGTGTCAATACAATATTACATAGCCGAGAGGTTTTCGTTAAGAAAGCCCCTCGGCTTTTTCTATTTCAGAATGGAGGTGAAAAAGTATGCCATATATCCCGCCGGAGGTGGTGGAGAAAGCCCGTGAAATGGATTTGCTAACCTATCTGAAAAGCTATGAGCCGCAGGAGCTTGTTCATTTCGGAGGAAACACCTACTGCACCCGTGAGCACGACAGCTTGAAGATTTCAAACGGCAAATGGTGTTGGTTTTCCCGTGGGATCGGCGGCTATTCTGCGCTGGACTATCTAATCAAGGTCAAGGAAATGCCCTTTATGCAGGCGGTGAAAACGATTATGGGAAATGTCGCGGTAACGCCGCCGACCTATACCCCCACACAAAACCAGCCGAAAGAAAAGGTTTTGCTTCTGCCAAAAGCGAACCGCTGCGCCACTCATGCTGTCGAATATCTGCACAGCAGAGGAATCCACTACGATCTGATTGATTTTTGTATCAGTACGGGACGGCTCTACGAGAGCTATCCCTATCACAATGTCGTGTTTATCGGTATGGATAGGAACGGAAAGGCCCGCTATGCAAATCAGCGTGGTATTCGCTCGGATTTCATCGGGGACGCAAACGGCAGCGACAAGCATTATTCTTTTGGGATTCCTGCGGAAAAGCAAAGCGGCACGCTGAATCTCTTTGAATCGGCGGTTGATTTACTTTCCTACGGGACAATGCAAAAGCTGGACGGCAAGGACTGGCGCGGCGAAAACCTGCTTTCCCTTGCTGGCGTGTATAAACCGAAAGCCAAGATTGAGGAAAGCAGCCTACCTGTCGCCCTCGTTCAGTATCTTGCAGATTATCCGCATATCCGCAAGGTGGTGTTACGGCTCGACAACGATCATACGGGCAAACTTGCCGCCGAAACAATCAAAACCCTGCTTTCAAAGAAATATGCGGTTGCGGTGGAGATTCAGCCGCCTCTGCAAGGCAAAGATTACAACGACTTTTTATGTATGCGGCTCGGACTTCCCATTACCAAGCGAAAAGAAAGGAGCAAAGAACGATGAAAACCTATGAGGTTACGATTACCGAAACCCTGCAAAAGACGGTTGAGGTCGAAGCCAATTCCCGTGAAGAAGCCGAAAGGCAGGTTGAGCAAAGATGGAACAACAGCGAATATATTCTCGATGCCGATTCCTTTGTCGGGGTGGATTTCTCCGCAAGAACAAACGAGCGCAGCCGTGATTATGAGCGCTGAATTTATTTCGGTCGGTGGCAAAATGTTCGGCCTATGGGACGAACGCCATGCACTGTACCAGCAAGCATCGCCGTTGTGATACCACAAAGGCAAAAACTTGTCAGGGGTAGCCCCTGAAACCCTTAATCTTCTCGTCCCCGTTCCACACGGAGGGCGATATTTTTATGCGCTGAAAGGAGGCGTATGTATGAGCGAACTGCTCTTTTTTCATCATCGGAACTATGCTCGGCGGTTGTATCGGCGTTGTAATTATGTGCCTGTTGCAGATCAACCGCCTGCACGGAAAGGACAACGACAAATGACCGAGCCTTTAACACTTTTTGGACTTTTTCAGCGGTGTCGGCGGTTTCCGCAAGGGCTTCGAACTTTGCGGCATGGTCTGCAAAGGCCACTGCGAGATCGACAAGTTTGCAGACCGCAGCTACCGTGCGATACACGATGTAAAGGAGGATGAATGGTATGGCGAGGACATCACCAAAACCGAGCCCGCCGACCTGCCGAGAGTCAACCTCTGGGCAGGCGGATTCCCGTGTCAGGACATTTCTGTATCTGGCCGGCAACGAGGGCTTGCAGGCAGAACGAAGCTCTCTCTTTTTTGAAATCATTAGACTCCTCAAAGGCACGCCTGCCGAGGATCGACCCGAATGGCTTGTCCTTGAAAATGTTAAAAATCTGCTCTCTGTTAATCGAGGATGGGACTTTGCGACCGTTCTCAATTCGCTGGCCGAAATCGGCTATCATATCGAATACGGACTGCTTAATTCACGCTTCCACGGCGTTCCACAAAACAGGGAACGAATCTACCTTGTCGCTTATCGACATTTTAGAGCCGAGGGTGGACGAAAAATATTTCCTGTCACCGCAAGCGACGGCAAGGCTCTTATACAGCTGATCGGCGGCACGCAGGGTAAGCGTGTCTACGACCCCGCGGGCGTGAGCTGTACGCTGATGAGCGAGGGCGGCGGCTTTGCCGGACGCACGGGAATGTACTTCATCGACCTGTGCAAAGGCGAATCCGAGCTGACCGAGCACGCCCGCTGCATAAAGCAAGGTATGACAGCGGCATTACCAATCACAGCGGCGACAAATTCGGGCGTGCTTTGTGTGAGCGGCGAGTGCCCCGACCGCACCGAAGAAACGGCACTCATTCAGCTTAAAAGCGTGGCGATCCGAAAATTTTGGAGCAGGATCACACCAAATGCCTGATCGCAGGCTACAACAAGATCGGGGTCAGCAACCGGGGCGAAAGCTCCGGCATTTTTTATGGCTGCCGCGCTGTTCTCACCCCTGATCGAGAAAATAAGAGGCAGAACGGCCGGCGCTTCAAGGAGTGCGGCGAACCGGCTTCTGCCTGAATACGCAGGACAAGCACGGCGTTTATCTCTGTGCCTGCGATTTCTGCGAGTTTGCTCTGCCCGTCAAGCGAGCAAAAGAGGCAAATCAGAGCAAACCTGAAAACGGTCCGCACTTCCGCTTGGCTGCGGGCGAATCCGCAAGCTGACGCCCCGTGAGTGCTGGCGATTGCAAGGCTTTTCGATGATATGTTTGATAAAGCGGCTGCCGTCAATTCCGACGCCCAGCTATATAAGCAGGCAGGCAACGGCGTGACGATTCCCGTTGTGTATGCGGTCGGCAAGCGGATTGTTGAAATTCAAAACGAACTGATAAGGAGATTACAGTATGAGAAAACGCAATGTTCACATTCAATTCTGGCTGGATAAAAAGGAAGCCGAGGCGTTTCAAAAGAAAGTGAAGCGCAGCGGCCTTTCCCGTGAGGCGTATTTGCGGCACTTGGTAAATGGGCTTGAACCGCAGGACGCACCGCCGCCCGACTATTACGCCATGATGCGGGAACTCCACGGGATCGGAAACAACCTCAATCAGATCGCCGCAAAAGCCCATACCCTGAACGCACTGGATGTGCAGCGGTACGACGAGAACTGCCGCAAGCTGGACGAGGCCATCAAGACGATCACCGCAGCGGTCATTCTGCCCCGCCCGATGAAGTGACGCTTATGGCGACAACTTCAATCTGGCGTGTAAAAGGCTGGCTCGGCAAGGTGGTTGTATATGTAGAAAATCCCGATAAAACAACGAACCCGAAATCTTTATACCGATGAAGATATGACAGAACAGGACGGACAGGAGCTTTCCGATGTTATCCGCTATGCGGTCAATTCCCGAAAAACGCAGAAAGCGGATAACGAGGACTGCGCCGTGGTTCACCGTTTTGTGTCAGGGATCAACTGCTCTCCCTCGACTGCCCGTGATGAAATGCTTGCCGTGAAAAAGCGGTTTGGCAAAGAAAGCGGGACGGTGCCTACCACGGGTATCAATCCTTTGCTCCCGGAGAGGCGACCCCTGAAATGGCACACGAAATCGGGATGAAGCTCGCCGCCCGTTTGTGGGGTGACCGCTATCAGGTGATTGTGGCGACCCACCTTGACAAAGAAAATCACCTGCACAATCACTTTGTGCTGAATACGGTGTCCTTTGTGGACGGAATCAAATATCACCGCACCAAAAAGGATTATCACGATATGCAGACCGTTTCCGATGAGCTTTGCCGTGAGTACCGTTTATCGGTAATTGAAAACCCACAGTACGGGAAAGCCAAGCAATACGGCGAATGGCGCGCAGAGCAGGAACAGCGCCCCACTTGGCGGTGGCTGATTCGCGCCGACATTGACGAGGCCATACGGCAGTCTATGACTGAACGGCAGTTTTTTGATAACCTGCGGAAGAAAGGTTATGAGGTCAAGATCGGCAAGGATATTTCTGTACGGCCGCCGGGCAAAGAACGCTTTGTAAGGCTGATACGGAATTTCGGGGAGAGCTATTCTATTGAACAAATCCGCAGACGGATTCTGTCACAGACACGAGCCGAAAAGAAGCTGTCCGAACCGCCCCGTAAAGTCATACGGATTCGGCTGTTCGGCAGCTTGGAAAAGACCCGCAAAATTACAGGGTTTCGGGCGCTCTATTTTCACTATTGCTACCTGCTGGGGATCTTCCCGAAAAACAAACCCAATCAAAACAGGCGGCGGCTTCATTTCCTATTGCGTGAGGATTTACGAAAGATGGACGAAATCACTGCCGAAACAAGGCTGCTTGTGCGAAATCGTATTGATACCGCCGAACAGCTTTTTTCATACCGTGACGAGGCGCAAGACAAAATTGCCGCTCTGACCGCTGAGCGAAAACAGCTCTACAAATTGCAGCGGACGGCGGCAGTCAAATCAGACCTCGAAAAAGCAGCGGAAATCAAAGACCAAATATCCGCATTATCAAAAGAGCTTGCCGCTTTGCGAAAGGAGGTGTCTTTATGTGACGATATAGCCGAACGCTCCGGCGCTATCAAAGAGAAAATCAAAGCCGTCCGAGAGGACGAACACCTGAAAGAAAGGAGAGCCGTGACCGCCCTGATAATCAGAAATCTTTTAGAAACCGACCATGTACAATTCCCCGGTGACGCAATTCCGGTGACGCAGCGGAGCAAGTCGTAAGGATCAGCTTGGAGGGTACGGAAGTTGCCCTGAAGCTGACCGGCTCGGCGGCAAAGAATATTGCCGCTATGCTCTATGCTGTCTGGAAAAACAGAGATAAGAACAAAACCAAAGGCCACCAGCGGCTTTCTGCCATGCTCAAAAGCGGCAAGGAGCTGAAAGTGTTCACCGTCAGCGAGGAGCATCTGAAACAGTTTGCGACCGAGGCGAAGCGGTACGGCGTTGTCTACTGCGCTCTGCGGGGGAAAGAGAAATCCGCTGACGGTATGGTAGACATTATGGTGCGTGCCGAGGACGCGTCCAAAGATCAACCGTATTGTGGAGCGCTTCAAGCTGGCGACGGTCGATACCGTTTCCATTAAACAGGATATTGCAAAATCCAAAGCCGAGAAAACCGCCGCCCCCTCTGCTCCCGAACAGTCGAAGCCCGACAAGGCGGCGGATGACCGCCTGCTGGATGATTTGATGGGCGCGCCTGTGAAAAAGGAAGAACGGGCGCCGCAGAATCCCGAAGTCAGCAAAAACGTCTTTTGGGAAAGCGGCGGAGAAATCCCGTCCGTCCGCGCCTACCTCCGAGAAGCAAAGCAGAACCGCCGAGGGTACTGCTAAATCTCCCGAAGAACGCCCCTCTGTCCGTGAGGAATTACGGGAAATCAAGGCGGAGCAGGCAGCAAGAGGCGGCGGCCCCCGCTGCGGAAGAACCAACCGTTTCCAAAGAGCCGACCAAGCAGCAGACCACCACTCACAAGCAGCCTTCCCGAAAGAAAGAAGAAAGCAAAGGAGCGATAACCTATGAGCAATTTTGACGATATTTTTGAATCTGCCCCGCAGGCCGACGAATTTGACAAGGAGGCGTGGGCGGCAAGAAAAAGGCGGAGCGTGACGAGGTTTACGTTCTTGCCGATGCCACCGCCGAGGCGGTTTGTGCAGACGGCGGCAAGTTCCGTGACTATCTGGATGTGCAGGCGGCTTTCCGCAACTACTCTGCCACCAACGCCCTGCTGATCCTTGCCACGAAGCCGGATGCCCGCAGACTGGGCGATAAAGATTTCTGGCGGGATCAGGGTGTGTATATCAAGCGGCAGGAATTTAGCCGTCCCATCAAGATCGTCGAGTCCAACGGCGATACACCCGTGACGATGGCAGTATCGGCGTTTCCTACAACATTAAGCGTGTATACGACATTTCACAGACCACTACTCGCATGAGAAGCCCGCAGCCTGTTTCTTATGATACAAGGGCTTTGCTCGGCGCGCTCATTTACAAAAAGCCCGTGCCGATTCAGTCTGTCGATGAATTGCCCGACGGTATGGGCGCTCTTTACGACCACGAACAAAAGGCTATTTTTGTTTGCCGCGGAATGGAAGCAAACGATTTGTTCTGCGAGGTATCAAAGGCACTGGCGCAGGCGGAGCTTGCACAGACGAGTGAAGAATATATCCCGGAAAACGCCAGCTTTAAGGCGCATTGCGTTTCGTATATCCTCGGCAAAGAGTTCGGCGCTGATGTGAGCGATTACAGTTTTGAGAACCCCGCCGATTTTCTCCGCACCGGCGATCCGCAGGAAATCCGCGCCGAGCTTTCCGAAATCCGAGATACCGCCTACGACATTTCCGCAAGAATGGCAAGGTCGCTGGAACAGAACAAAGCGCCCCGCCATACGGAACAGGAGCGCTGACTATGGAGAAAACAGAAAAACGGGTGCTGACCCTTGACCGCTACGAACACGGCGTTGTGATAAACGCCCTGAATGAAATGCGGAACGATCTGCTGGAGGAAGAACGCCCCACCGACATTGTTGACGAGGTTCTTTTGAAAGCAATCGACGCCCCGACTAAAAAGGTTAGGTGCAGGAACGATGAAGCGAGGGAATAACCCCCTTATCCTCTGCCTGTTCGGGATTCTCCCCGTTGTGTGGCTGGGGCTTTTGATTGCTCCCGCCGGCGGAGGACTGCCCGAAATCCTTGCCCGGTTTCCTGCGGCAATGAACGACCCATTTCATATCGAGCTTTGCGGGGACAGCTTAAAAACTGTCCTCGTTTTGCTTTGTGCCTATGGATTGGGTATCGGGATTTTCCTATCTTCCCGCCGCCACTACCGCAGAGGCGAAGAACACGGCTCGGCAAAATGGGGCAATGCGAGAGCCGTCAACAAGAAGTACCGGGCAATAAAGCCGGAGGATAACAAATTGTTTACGCAGAATGTCCGTGTAGGGTTGGACGGCCGAAAGCACCGCCGCAATCTCAATACGGTTGTCGTGGGCGGCAGCGGCGCGGGCAAAACGAGGTTCTACGCAAAGCCAAATTTATGTCAGGCCAATACAAGTTTCGTTGTGCTGGACCCGAAAGGCGAGCTATTGCGGGACACGGGATATTTGTTGAAACAGAAAGGTTATGAGGTGCGGGTGCTCGATCTTCTGAATATGGAGAAAAGCCATTGCTACAATCCGTTTGTATATCTCCGTGACGACAACGATGTGCAGAGGCTTGTAACAAACCTGTTCAAATCCACCACGCCCAAAGGTTCGCAGAGTAACGACCCATTTTGGGACACAGCGGCAAGTATGCTGCTCTTGGCGCTCGTTTTCTATCTGAAATATGAAGCGCCGCCCGATGAGCAGAACTTCCCGATGGTCATGGAGATGCTGCGCGCGGCAGATGTACGGGAGGATATGGACGAATACACCTCGCCGCTGGACGAGCTGTTTGAACGGCTGGAAATGCGGGAGCCCGACCATATAGCCGTGAAGTATTACAAGGATTATCATTCAGGAAGTGCGAAAACCCTGAAATCCATTCAGATCACTTTGGCGGCAAGGCTTGAAAAATTCAACCTGTCCTCTCTGGCGGCTCTGACTGCCACCGATGAACTGGATTTGCCGTCGCTTGGCGAAAAGAAAGTTGCGTTATTTGCGCTCATTCCCGATAACGACACTTCATTTAATTTCCTTGTCAGCATTTTGTACACGCAGCTTTTTCAGCAGCTTTTCTATCTGGCCGACCACAAGTACGGCGGCAGTCTGCCCGTTCCCGTTCACTTCCTAATGGACGAGTTCAGCAATGTTTCGCTGCCCGACGACTTTTCAAAGATTCTGGCGGTTATGCGTTCAAGGCAGGTGTTTGTTTCGATTATCCTGCAAAATGTGGCGGCGCTCAAAGCGCTGTTTGAAAAGGAATGGGAGTCGATCCTCGGCAACTGCGACGAGTTCCTTTATCTCGGCGGCAACGAAACATCGACCCACAAGCTGATCTCGGAATCCTACCTCGGCAAATCCACCATAGACACCAACACCTACGGCAAATCATCGGGCGAAACGGCAATTACAGCACGAACTATCAGATCAGTGGCAGAGAGCTTCTGACGCCGGACGAAGTGCGTATGCTGGACAACCGTTACGCCCTTTTGTTTATCCGCGGGGAATTGCCGGTGATGGACGAGAAATACGACATTCTGAAACACCCGAACATTGCACTGACCGAGGACGGCGCCGCAGCACCTTATGAACACGGCGGGACGGAAACATGCCATTGCTACGCTCTCCCTTGCGGGAATCCCCACCGAGGACATTCTGTCCGATATGGAGGAAACCAAAACCCGATTATGAGCTTCTTTCCGACGAGGATATAGAGGCTCTGTTTTCAATTTAAGGAGGTATTGCAAAATGAAGAACTTTAACAAGAACAAGTCCACTAAGAAATTGCCTATGCCCGGCAAGGTGAGAAAGGGCTTTCGTTTCTACTGCGCCGTCGTTATGGCAGTAACATTTATGCTCGGCTGTTCGGTGACGGCCTTTGCCGCAGGCGACCCGATCACCGTTGTAAACAATTTGAGTGATTTCATTTTCGGTCTGATCCGTGCGGTCGGGCTGATCCTGCTCGGCTGGGGCATCGTGCAGGTGGGACTTTCGTTCCAGTCCCACGACCCCAGCCAGCGCAGCAACGGCTTTCTCACCCTTGCGGGCGGCATCGTCATCACCTTTGCCAAAGAAATTCTCAACCTAATCACGGGCTGAAAGGAGGCCGCAAATGGAAAAGTGCGAGTGTTATATCCACTCTCTGAAACAGGGAGAAACCCATGTGCTTGGTGAGGCGACGATCATCAAGCGCTTGGGCGACAACGACTATCTGGCGGAGTATAACGGCGTGAAGTGTCACGCAATATTCAATCCCTTTGCCGGACGGTACTTTGTAGACGATGTGTACGGCGTAATCCGCAATTCGCCCGACCGGGACAGCAGATAACAGAACAATACGGCATACGGGGCAGGCTGCAAGCGGCGGTCTGCCCTTACTATGCCTGAAAGGAGGACGCTGTGAAGAAATACAGTATTATTTACGCCGACCCACCGTGGCGGTATGAAGTGTATTCCAAAAAAGGATTAGGGCGTTCAGCAGAAAGCCACTATCCGACAATGGCACTTGAAGATATACAGGCATTGCCTGTCGGAGAGTTAGCCAATACGGATTGTATTCTTTTTATGTGGACGACAATTCCACTGTTGAAAGACTGCTTTTCCGTTATGAAAGCGTGGGGCTTTGAGTATAAGACGGTCGGCTTTGTTTGGATCAAGCAAAACAGGAAATCTGATTCTCTCTTTTTGGGGAATGGGACACTGGACGCGAGCCAATGCTGAATTTTGTATGCTTGCTACCAAAGGACGCCCAAAACGGAAATCCGCAGGCGTTCATCAGGTGATTATTTCCCATATTGAAGAACACAGCAAAAAGCCTGATATTGTCCGTCATAGAATCATTGAACTTGTGGGCGACCTGCCCCGTGTAGAGCTTTTCGCAAGAGAAAAAGCGGACGGCTGGGACGCTTGGGGCAATGAGGTTGACTGCGATATTGAAATCGAGAGCTACCGTGAACGGTCGGGAGGTGATTTTGTTGTCGGATAACTGTCGTACAAAACCTTGAAAACGCCCTTGAAACTTGGAATCAGAAATTAGCCGAGATATGGCAGCTTATCACGCAGTCGCCGGAACAGTTTAAGGGCGGAACGATATGGAGCGTTATTGTGAATATCCACGGCGCGGTACAGGCGATAGGTCTTGCCTTGCTGGTTCTGTTCTTTGTGATCGGCGTTATGCGCACCTGCGGCTCGTTTGCCGAATTGAAAAAGCCGGAACACGCTCTAAAACTTTTCATTCGGTTCGCTTTGGCGAAAGGGGTTGTCACTTACGGTCTGGAACTGATGATGGCTTTGTTCAATATCGTGCAGGGGCTTATCTCTACCATTATGACCGCCGCAGGCTTCGGCTCTGCGGGTCAAACAGTTTTGCCCGCTGAAATCGTGACGGCGGTTGAGGACTGCGGATTTTTTGAATCTATCCCGTTATGGGCGGTAACGCTGATCGGCGGACTGTTCATTACGGTACTGTCGTTCATTATGATAATGACCGTGTACGGCAGGTTTTTCAAATTGTACCTTTACACGGCGATTGCGCCCGTACCTCTCTCCGCTTTTGCGGGCGAACCCTCGCAGAATGTCGGCAAGAGCTTTATCAAATCCTATGCCGCCGTCTGCTTGGAGGGCGCGATCATTGTGCTTGCCTGCATTATCTTCTCCCTTTTCGCTTCGGCCCCGCCCGTGGTTGACCCGAACGCTGCGGCGGTTTCTATGGTATGGAGCTATATCGGAGAGCTTGTATTTAACATGTTGGTGCTGGTTGGCGCGGTTAAAATGGCCGACCGTGTTGTGCGTGAAATGATGGGCTTGTAAGCAAAAGCGGAGGTGATCTTATAAAACTAATACCCATTACCTTAAAACAGGCAAATGAATTTGTCTTATCTCACCACCGTCACCATAGCAAAGTACAGGGCTGTAAATTCTGTGTTGGTGTGGTAGATGAAAATAATGAAATCAGAGGTGTGGCGATTGTCGGCCGTCCCGTTTCCCGGCATTTAGATAATGGTTTGACAGCAGAGGTCACACGCCTGTGTACCGACGGCTTTCATAATGCCTGTTCCTTTCTATACGGAGCATGTGCGCGTATTGCCAAGCAAATGGGATATGAGCGCATTATCTCATATATTTTGGAATCGGAACAAGGGACAAGTCTGCGAGCGTCCGGCTGGCAGGAACAAGGAATTTGCGGCGGCGGAAATTGGAACACTCCAAGCAGACCAAGAGGCAATAGCCAAAATCAGTGCAGAAAACGAATGTATGCAAAAAAATTGACATCATCATAAGGAGCGATATGTTATGAACTCATACGAAGAAAAGAAACAACGAAGAATCGACTACTACAACGAGAAGGCCGATAAGCTGGAACAGGAAAGCAGCCGTCTTTCGCAGGAATCAAGCAAAATGATTGACGCTATCCCTATGGGACAGCCGCTTTTGGTCGATCACCATTCCTACAAATCCGATAAAAATTACCGTGACCGCGCTTGGAACAAAATGGAGAAATCCGTGGAGGCGGGTAAAAAGGCGGACTACTATCGCAGTAAGGCGGAGGCCGCCGAGAAGAACACTGCCATTTCCAGCGACGACCCCGAAACCGTTGACAAGCTGAAAGAAAAGTTGCAGCAGCGACAAGACCTGCAAAGCCATATGAAAAAGGTCAACGCCTATTATCGCAAAAACGGTACGATGAAAGGCTTTGAGGGCATTTCCGATGAAAAGGCGGCACAGATTGACGAGAGCGTGAAAAATGATTATTCGTGGATTACCGCCCCTTATGCTCCCTATGAGCTATCCAACAACAACGCGGAAATTAACCGTCTGAAAAAGCGAATTGAAAGTTTGGAACGCCGTGAGGAAACGGGATTTGTCGGCTGGCAGTTTGAGGGCGGCGAAGCGGTTGCTAATCAGGAGGAAAACCGCTTGCAGCTTCTTTTTGAGGAAAAGCCCGGCGAGGAACAGCGCAGCAAACTCAAAAGCTGGGGCTTTCGCTGGTCGCCCTCCAATAAGGCGTGGCAGAGGCAGTTAAACAGCAACGCCATTTATGCCGCCGGGCAGATTGATTTTATCAAGCCCCTTGACGGCAGAACCCCGCGCGAGCTTCAACCGAAGCTCAAAGCCAAAGGCGAACAGGAACGCTAACGGGAGGTATGCAGATTATGGAGGTAAAAATTAACCGTGAAATTCGCAACTATACCGAATCTATGTTTTTCGGTTTGAGTATGCGGCAATTCATCTTTTTCCATTTTGGCGGTCGCTGTTGCCGTGGGACTGTATTTTCTCTTAAAGCCGTATGTCGGGACGGAAACGGTGTCTGGATGTGTGTTCTCGGCGCTGCGCCCTTTGCGGCGCTCGGTTTCATCACCTACCACGGCATGACCGCCGAGAAATTTATCTGGGCGTGGATTCGCTCGGAGCTTTTAGAGCCGAAAGAGATTCATTTTGAATCCTCGAATTTCTACTATGAAGCGCTCAAAGACAAAATTGATATAGGAGGTAAACAATGATTAAGACCTTAAAAAACTGCTGAAACAGGATAAAGAGAGATATTCCGTCCCCGCAAGGTGCAGGATGTCATCCCGATTCAGCGTATTTGGAAAGACGGTATTTTTCAGGTGGGAAACCGCTTTTCCAAGACCTATAAATTTACCGATATAAACTACCTTGTGGCAAGCCGCGAGGACAAGGAAACGATGTTTCTTGCTTACTCCCGAACTGCTCAACAGTCTGGATTCCGGGGCGACTACGAAAATTACAATCAATAACCGTAGGCTGAACAAGGCAAATTTTGAACAGTCAATTTTAATGCCTCTGCGCGGCGATTCCCGTGATGTGTACCGAAAAGAGTATAATCAAATGCTGCTTGACAAAGCCACGGGAGCGAACGGCATTATACAGGAAAAGTATATCACCATATCCGTTGCCAAAAAGGATATTGAGGAAGCCCGCACCTATTTTGCCCGTGTGGGCGCAGACCTGATTTCCCACTTTGCCGCCCTCGGTTCAAAGTGTATCGAGCTTGACGCAGGCGAAAAGCTGCGTGTGCTTCACGACTTCTACCGTCAGGGCGAGGAAGCCGCCTTTCATTTCGACCCGCAGGATATGATGAAAAAGGGACATGATTTCAAGGACTATATCTGTCCCGATTCTATGGAAAAGAACAGCGATTATCTGAAGCTCGGCGATAAATATTGCCGGGTTCTTTTTTTAAAAGACTACGCTTCGTATATCAAAGACAGTATGGTAACGGAGCTCACCGACTTTAACCGCAATATGATGCTGTCGATCGATGTTGTTCCCGTTCCCACCGACGAGGCCGTGCGGGAGGTGGAGAACCGTCTGCTCGGTATCGAAACCAACATTACCAACTGGCAGCGCAGGCAGAACGCCAACAACAACTTCTCCGCTGTCGTCCCCTATGATATGGAGCTCCAACGCAAGGAGAGCAAGGAATTTCTGGACGACCTGACCACGAGGGATCAGCGGATGATGCTGGCGGTCATTACGATGGTCATTACCACCGACGACAAAAAGCAGCTCGACAGCGACACCGAAACGGTACTTGCCGTGGCACGAAAGCATATGTGCCAGCTCGCCGTGCTGAAATTCCAGCAGTTCGACGGGCTGAACACTGTTCTCCCCATCGGCACACGGAGGATCAATGCGTTTCGCACCCTCACCACTGAGAGCCTTGCGGTTTTTATCCCTTTCAAGGTTCAGGAAATCCAAGACCATGGCGGCATTTATTTCGGAGAAAACGCCATCTCCCACAACCTCATTATGTGCAACAAGGCCAATCTTCTGAACCAGTCGGCGTTCCTGCTCGGTGTGCCCGGTTCGGGTAAATCGTTCAGCGCAAAAGAATTGATTGCCTTTCTGATTCTCAACACCGAGGACGATGTTTTAATCTGCGACCCTGAAAATGAGTTTGGGGCTTTGGCGGCAGCTTTGGGCAAGGAAACGGCGACCGTCATTCATATGGCCGCAGGCGGCAAAGACCGTTTGAACGCCATGTATATGGTGGACGGCTACGGCGAGAACAACCCCATCGTGGAAAAATCGCAGTTCATCATGTCCCTTGTGGAGCAGATCGACAAGGCCGGTGTCGGCCCGCAACAGAAATCCATCATCGACCGCTGCACGGCGCTGGTGTATCAGGATGCCGAAGTCAACGGCAAAACCGCTACCCTCTGCGATCTCCGCAATAAACTTTTGGAACAGCCCGAAGAAAAGGCAAAGGAGATTGCCTTGTCGCTGGAGCTGTTCACCACCGGCTCACTGGATATTTTCGGACATGAAAGCACCGTCGACCTCGATAAGCGCATTGTCGTATTCGATATTCACAGCTTGGGGGCACAGTTAAAGCCTACGGGGCTTTTGGTTATCACCGACACCATTCTCAACCGTGTCACCCTTAACTGGAAAAAGGGCAAGCGCACCCACATCTTCATCGACGAATTTCATGTCGTTTTTGAAAATGAGCAGAGCGGCATTTTCTTCAACTCTGCATGGCGGCAGTTCAGAAAGAGAAACGGCTACCCGACCGCCATTACGCAGAATGTGGAGTACCTTTTAGATTCTGTGCAGGCGAGTACCATGCTCTCCAACTCTGAATTTGTGGTTATGCTCAATCAGGCGGCTTCGGATCGTGGGAAGCTCTCAAAGCTCTTGAACATTTCCGACGAACAGATGAGCTATGTTACCAACGCAGACGCAGGCTGCGGGCTTATCAAATACGGCTCGGCGCTTGTGCCGTTTATCAACCGCTTTCCGAGAGACACAAAGCTGTATCAGCTTATGACGACCAAACCCGGCGAGGGCGTATTTGGAGGTGTTATGAATGGAAACGCAAACCGTTAGTTTGAGCGTCCACCCACAGATTCTTGATCTGATGGAGGCATTGGAACAAAACGGCCTTACCAAGCAAAAGGAAGATGTGCAGTCCCTTGTGGGATATATTGAAAATATGGAAAGCGCCCTTTCTGTGATGATGTCTGAAATGCAGGAAATGCACGCAGAAATCAGCCGCCTGCACGACAAAGGAATCCGTGCAAAATGCACGCAGCTTGTAAGCAAATCCGAGGACAAAATCAGGCAGGTTAAAGCAATGGTATCTACCACAAAAAAACGGCTTATTGAAGCGGCAGGAAATGCGGTGAAAACCTATAAGGAAAAAGGGAAATCGGCGCTGATTCAAGCCGTGGACGCTATGCGGATTCCCGCCGCACTGTCCCGTATCAAGGGCGGTTTTTCCCATGCGGCACAGTCTATGCGGCAGAGCGCCGTTCAGCTTGATACCATTCGTGGAGAACTGCACGAGGTCGGCAGTCATATGAAAAACGCAGGCCGCATTATGCTCGGCAGGCCGACAAGGCAGACAAAGGCGCTGGAATCAGACAAGGGCGTGCTTGCCAAGCTGCGGGGCTTTTTAGAATCTTGCGGCAGAGCCTTTGAGCGTATGGAGCACAGTACGGACAACCTGCTATCCAAAACGCAGTACGACAAACCGAAGAATGAAGAAAGGCCATCGGTCAAATCGGAGCTTCGGCAAATAAAATCTGCAAAGCCTGAAAAATCCAAAGCGCCTATGCAGAAAGAAACAGTACGCTGAAACAGGAGGACAATATTTTATGAAAAGAAAATATCTGATGATCGGGGCGGCTTTCTTTGCCGCCCTTTTCCTTTTCTCCGGCATTATGCTCTGCCGTCAGTATGCGGACGAAAAGAAAAGCGCCGAAAGCCTTTGACAATATCGCCGCGTTTGTGCAGGATGAAACGCCGCCCGCCGACGAGCCGCAGGAATCTGAACCTCCGCAGCCTGAACAAACCGCTTTTGAAAAGTACGCTGTGGTGTATGAACAGAACAGCGATTTTGTGGGCTGGATTTCCATTGACGGCACAAACATCGACTATCCCGTAATGCAAACGATCGACAATCCGAATTACTACCTGAAACACAGCTTTGAAAAGCAGTACAGCGATTACGGCGTTCCTTATGTGCAGGAAAACTGCGACCTCGGCTTTTCCGACAACTGCGTTATTTACGGCCACCATATGAATAACGGCAGTATGTTTGCCGATCTCTGCAAGTATGCCGACGAAGATTTTTACAGGGCGCACAAAGCAATCCGCTTTGATACGCTGTCCGGCTTTGGCGAATATGAGATAATCGCTGTATTTAAGACCGCTGCCTACTCCGAACAGGGCTTTCAGTATTATCACTTTGTCAATGCGGATTCTGCGGCGGACTTTGACGCCTATATTGCCAAATGCAAGGAGCTTGCTTTATATGATACGGGCGTGACCGCAGAATACGGCGACAGGCTGATAACCCTTTCCACCTGCGAATACAGCAGGCAGAACGGCCGCATGGTCGTTGTGGCGAAAAAAAGATTGTTTCGCCCTCTTTGGAGGCGGGCGAAAATGAAGCCTGAAAAATATGTCCTCTCTCTTTCCGGAGGTAAGGATTCAACGGCTATGCTCTTGCGGCTTTTGGAAGAAAACAGACCCGTTGACTTGATTCTGTTCTGTGATACGGGGCTTGAATTTCCGCAGATGTACGAACACCTTGACCGATTGGAAGCGTACATCGGCAGACCCATTATCCGGCTGAAAGCGGCGCACGATTTTGAATACTACTTTTACGAGTACACCCCGAAAAGAAAAAATCCCGCGCTGTCGCAGTACAGAGGTATGAGCTGGCCCGGCCCCCGCAGCCGCTGGTGTACGGGGATTCTCAAAACCCGTGTAATCAATGCCTATCTGAAAAAGCTGAAAGAGGATTACACTATCGTTGAGTATGTAGGAATTGCCGCCGATGAAACAAGACGAATCAAAGATAAAAAGTACCCGCTTGTAGAATGGGAAATGACGGAAAAGGACTGTCTTTCCTATTGTTACAGGCGGGGTTTTGATTGGGGCGGTTTGTATGAAATTTTCAGCCGTGTTTCCTGCTGGTGCTGCCCTCTGCAAAGTTTGGAGGAATTGCGAAAGCTGTACCGTCATTTTCCCGACCTATGGCGGCAACTTGAAGAATGGGACAAATCCACTTGGAGGACATTTCTTAAAAACTATTCTGTCCGTCAGCTTGCCGCCCGTTTTGATTTTGAGGACAAATGGCAGGCAGAGGGCGGCAATATCCGCAGCAGGGCGTTTTACTCTGCTTTGCGTGATGAATTGTTGCGGCTCGGATCGGAGGTGGCACAATGCCGGAGATAAAGACAAGGGAGATTACAAAAAAGGAACGGTCAAGGCGCTTGATAAATCGGCGGTTGCCGCCGAGCGTATGAAATCCGCTTATATCCGCACCAAAGATAAAGCGGATCATAGCCTTTATTCTGCGGAGGGTTCGCCCGATGAATACGCCGCCGACCGTATTTCGGGTGGGACGGAAACCGCCGCCCGTGAAATTGTCCACCAGCTTGATAAATTCGGGCGCAAGGGCGTAAAGGACACAAAAGAGAATATCTCCAAAGCAAAAGACCATTTTCAGCAGAAGAAAGCGGACTTCCCGAAAAAGCAGGCTCAAAAATCCATGCAGAGGGTTCGCCGTTCTGCCGATCCTGCTAAAAAAACCATTAAGACGGTGGATCACAGCGGAAAGGCCATTAAGCAAACGGCAAAATCTACGGGCAAGGCAACCGTCAAGACCGCAAAGGGTACGGTCAAAACCACACAGAAAACCATTAAGACCGCCGAGCGTACTTCCAAAGCAGCCATTAAGACGACCCAACAGGCAGCAAAAACAGCGCAGAAAACCGCGCAGGCAACGGCAAAGGCCGCCAAAGCTGCGGTGCAGACTGCCCGCGCCACGGCGAAAGCGGTTGCAACAGGTGTGAAAGCCGCGGTCAAAGCCACTATTGCGGCAGTCAAGGCGATAATCGCTGCGACAAAGGCGCTGATCGCCGCCATTGCCGCCGGGGGCTGGGTTGCGGTTGTTGTCATTATTGTTATCTGTCTGATCGGCTTAATTGTCGGCTCGTGCTTCGGTATCTTCTTTTCTAATGAGGACAGCGGATCGGGACAGACTATGCAGGCGGTTGTTCAGGAAATCAACGGCGATTACCAGCAGCAGATTGATACCACAAAGGCGAATATCTCTTATGATGTTTTGGAAATGCCCGGCTCCCGCGCCGTTTGGCCGGAGGTGCTTGCCGTCTATGCGGTCAAGACCACCACCGACCCCGATAACGCACAGGAGGTCGCCACGATGGACGATTCCAAAAAGGCAATTCTAAAAGATATTTTCTGGCAGATGAATGAAATATCTTCCCGGACCGAAACAAAGACCGAGGAAGTGATTACCGAAACCGACGACGGCCACGGGAATATTGTGGAATCCACCTCTACCGTTACACGAACCTATTTGTATATCACGGTTAGTCACAAGACCGCCGAGGAAATGGCGAATCAGTACGGTTTCAATGACGACCAGCGGGAACAGCTTGCCGAGCTTCTTGCCGAAGAAAACCGCAGTATGTGGAGCGCCGTTCTTTACGGTATCTACACCGAGGACGGAGAAATCGTTTCTGTCGCTCTTTCGCAGATCGGCAATGTGGGCGGCGACCCTTATTGGTCGTGGTACGGCTTTAATTCCCGTGTAGAATGGTGCGCCTGCTTTGTTTCGTGGTGTGCTAATGAGTGCGGATATATCGACGCCGGCATTATCCCGAAATTTGCGGGCTGTGTGCAAAGCTCTAACTGGTTCAAGGAGCGTGGGCTTTGGCAGGATGGCAGCTTTACACCGTCTGCGGGTCATATCATTTTCTTTGATTGGGAGGGCGACGGCGAAACCGACCATGTAGGAATTGTCGAGCGTGTGGAAAATGGGACGGTTTATACCGTCGAGGGCAATTCAGGCGACGCCTGCAAGCAAAATAGTTATACAATCGGCAGCAGCGTTATCTATGGCTATGGCATGCCTGCTTATTAAAAATCAGCCGCCTTGTTCGGGCGGCTGATACATAGTGTGCGTTTTTATTTAATCTATATCTGTTAATCGTTGTCTTTTTCCCGATTTAATTTCTTCCATCTATTGTATCAGTGTAAGGAGGAATGTGTTATGGCAGCGATATGGAAATCAATTCATAACTTTGAGGATAAATTTGACCGATGTGCGGAACGTTTTGCATTATGCCATCCGTTTTGGGCGTTTTTAGCTATGTTTATCGGAATGCCGCTTTTTATTTTAATCGCCGTTGCTGTTTCAACAACGCTTATTGCTCTGCCGATAGCGTGGATTTTTGGATGGTTGTAACCATCTTTATAAAACTTTAATTTCAGGCGCATCTTGATAATCCCGTTTTAATGCAGAAGCTCGTAAAATGATAAAAGTACAAGGAGGGAAAATTATGACGATTGTTGTTTGTATGATTGGTCTATGTGCTGCGGCACTACTGATTTATTATGTTTATGTTCTAATGAAAGGAGATTCCAAGTGATGAGTACAGTGACTCAATACATACTCTACCTTGCCGTTCTTGTTGTCCTTGCAATTCCGCTGGGGGCATATATCAAAAAGGTAATGAACGGTGAAAAAACATTTTTATCAAAAATCCTTACACCTTGTGAAAATGCAGTATACAAGGTAATGAGAGTCAACAAAGAGGAACAAATGAACTGGAAAAAGTATGCGGCTTCCGTTCTTATTTTTTCCGGCATCGGGCTTGTGTTCTTGTTTTTACTTCAGCTTTTACAGGGCGTTCTACCCGGAAACCCACAGGGGTTACCGGGAGTTAAATGGGATTTATCTTTTAATACCGCTGTCAGTTTTATAACGAATACAAACTGGCAGGCATACAGCGGCGAGTCCACATTAAGCTATCTGACCCAAGCGCTCGGACTTACCGTGCAGAACTTTGTTTCCGCAGCCACGGGTATTGCCGTGCTGTTTGCCCTGATACGGGGATTTATAAAAGTAAAAGCCGATGGATTAGGCAGCTTTTGGGTTGATATGACGAGGATAGTAATTCATATCCTTATTCCGCTTAATTTAGTGATTTCTTTGTTGTTAGTCGGCGGCGGTGTAGTTCAAAACCTGAAAGGTGCTGAAACGGTATCTCTTGTAGAACCGATTGCGGTGAGTGCTGACGGCACAATCCTTGAAAATGCAGAAATCAACCTTGAAACAGAAACTGTTACCATAGACGGACAGGTGATTGAGGACGCAGAAATTGTAACGGAACAGTTTGTCCCAATGGGGCCCGCTGCAAGCCAGATTGCCATCAAGCAGTCCGGCACCAACGGCGGCGGATTTAACGGCGTTAATTCGGCACATCCGTTGGAAAACCCCAATGCGTTTACCAATTTGATTGAAATGCTTTCCATTTTGTTGATTCCTGCTGCGCTGTGTTTCACCTTTGGCAAGGCAGTAAAGAATAAAAAACAAGGCATTGCAATCTTTATGGCAATGTTTATATGCCTTGTGCTGGCACTCGGCACGGTTGCCGTCAGCGAGCAGCTTGCAACCCCGCAGCTTGCTCAAGACGGGAATGTCAACATTTCTATGACCGATCAGGCGGGCGGCAATATGGAAGGCAAGGAAACCCGATTCGGTATTGCAACATCCTCTACTTGGGCAGCATTTACAACGGCGGCTTCCAACGGCTCTGTCAACTCTATGCACGACAGCTATACGCCACTCGGCGGTATGGTTACAATGCTTCTGATGCAGCTCGGCGAAGTGATTTTCGGCGGCGTTGGCTGCGGTCTTTACGGTATGCTTGCCTTTGCCATTCTGACGGTATTTATAGCCGGACTTATGGTCGGCAGAACGCCGGAGTTTTTAGGCAAGAAGATTGAACCATATGAAATGAAATGGTCTGTGCCCGTGTGCCTTGCCACACCGATTGCCATTCTTATCGGAAGCGGTATTGCGGCTGTCGTTCCGAGTGTGGCGAACAGCCTGAACAATGGCGGAGCACACGGTTTTTCGGAATTACTGTATGCTTATTCTTCCTGCGGAGGCAACAACGGTTCTGCGTTTGCCGGATTTAATGCAAATACCGTATTTTTGAATGTTTCGCTCGGACTTGTCATGCTGTTTGCCCGTTTCCTGCCTATCATCGGAACGCTGGCGATTGCGGGAAGTCTTGCAGGGAAGAAGAAAATTGCAACCACAGCCGGAACCCTTTCTACTACAAATGCAATGTTTGTATTTTTGCTGATTTTTATTGTTTTGCTTGTTGGTGCGCTCAGCTTTTTCCCGGCGTTGGCGCTGGGGCCGATTGCGGAATTTTTTCCAAAGTATTGTGTAAGGAGGTAGCATTATGGCACAGTCAATAAAAAGTGCTTTTGCCGATAAAAAAGATGCTCGGCAGAGCCATAAAAGATTCATTTGTAAAACTAAATCCCAAAACACAGGTGCAAAACCCCGTTATGCTCTTGGTATATATATCTGCAATTTTGACAACCGGATTATGGATGATCTCGCTGTTTAGTTTCAAAGATGTTTCCAGCGGATATACGCTGGCGATTGCAGTAATCTTGTGGTTTACTTGTATCTTTGCAAATTTTGCAGAAGCCATTGCAGAAGGCAGAGGCAAAGCGCAGGCAGATTCTTTAAGGGCTTCTAAAAAAGATGTAGAGGCACATAAAATTCTCTCTGCCGACCGGAAAGATCAGATCACAAATGTATCCTCTGCCATACTCAAAAAGGGCGATATTGTGATTGTGAAAGCGGGAGAACAGATCCCCGGTGACGGTGAGGTAATCGAAGGTGCTGCATCGGTAGATGAAAGTGCGATTACGGGCGAATCTGCCCCTGTCATTCGTGAGGCGGGCGGCGACAGAAGCGCAGTAACTGGCGGTACTACCGTACTTTCCGATTGGATTGTAGTACAAATTACCAGCGAAGCGGGCGAAAGCTTCCTTGATAAAATGATTGCCATGGTCGAGGGTGCGGCAAGAAAAAAGACACCAAATGAAATTGCTTTGCAGATTTTCCTCGTTGCGCTTTCCATAATCTTTATTCTTGTTACGGTATCGCTTTATACCTACTCCATATTCTCGGCAAAGCAAGCGGGAATAGATAACCCCACCTCTGTTACTACGCTGGTAGCGTTGCTTGTCTGCCTTGCGCCTACCACCATCGGCGCACTGCTTTCAGCAATCGGTATTGCCGGAATGTCGAGACTGAATCAGGCAAATGTCCTTGCTATGAGCGGCAGAGCGATTGAAGCTGCCGGAGATGTGGATATACTAATGCTCGATAAAACAGGGACAATTACACTTGGCAATCGGCAAGCCCACGCATTTATTCCGGTAGATGGTGCGAGCGAAGAAGAACTTGCGGATGCGGCACAGTTATCCTCGCTTGCAGATGAAACGCCGGAGGGAAGAAGCATAGTCATTCTTGCAAAAGATAAGTTTGATATTCGCGGCAGAGAACTTTCCGACAAAAATATGACCTTTATTCCTTTTACAGCGAAAACCCGTATGAGTGGTGTGGACTTTGACGGCAATGAAATTCGTAAGGGCGCGGCTGAAGCAATGCAGATATATGTCACCCATGCAGGCGGTATGTATTCTGAAGAATGCGACCGTATTGTGCAGGATATAGCCAAGCAAGGCGGAACGCCTCTTGTTGTTGCTAAAAATCATAAAATACTCGGCGTTATCCATCTGAAAGATATTATTAAACAAGGTGTTAAAGGAGAAGTTCGCGGATCTTCGTAAAATGGGTATAAAAACCATTATGATTACAGGCGACAATCC
>VOFC01000298.1_pt1 | contig 128000 bp, 166 predicted proteins | sample 5384161 | NCBI WGS metagenome assembly VOFC01 (sample SAMN12384722, study PRJNA508395) | human gut metagenome | isolation source: healthy gut B | host: Homo sapiens
AAATTTAGATAAAAATGAATATAGCATTTCAGTTCATGTTTGGCTTCTTGAAGAGGATAAATTGTGGATTCAGCAACGTTCTAATGAAAAAAAGATGTTTCCGGGATTGTGGGAACAATCAGGTGGCGGAGTAATGAGCGGTGAAATTAGTTTAGAAGCGGTAAAAAAAGAGAAACTAAAGAAGAATTAGGATTAGAAATAAAAGATGATGAAATAACTTATATAGGAAGTTATACAAGAGTTAAAGACATAGTTGATATATGGCTAATACAAAGATTATTTTCAAAAGATAAAATAACATTGCAAAATGAAGAAGTAGAAAATATTAAAAAAGTAACATTTGAAGAATTTGATAAAATGATAGAAAATGGAGAAGTAGTACCAACGATAAATCCTTCATATAACTTATTGAAAAATTATTATAACGTATATATAAAAGGAAAAATTAAATAATGTAGTGTCGAAACTTGTCAATGAGTTTTTGTTGACAATGTAGTATAATTAATGTATAATTCTGCTATGAAAAGGAGGAGAAAAAATGCCATTAATAATTCCGAGTGCTGATTTAAGAAACAATTATAATAAAATTTCAAAAAGATGTCATGAAACTAAAGAACCAATATACATCACAAAAAAAAAATGGTGTAAACGATTTAGTGGTTCTAAGTGATGAAACTTTTGAAACAATAAGAAAAACAAAATGAAAAGTGCGAAGAAGAAAGAATAGAAAAGCTTATATCAGAAAAATTTGATAAACAATATAAAAATTTTGAAAAATTTAAAGAAAATGTATTAAGTAGTATTTTTTCAGCCATGAAAGAAATGGAAAGTGGAAAGGGAATTGCAATGGAAGAAATAGTTGCTGAAATGGAGGAAAAATATAATATTGGAAATTGAAAAATATAAAATTTTATGGTCACCTGGTGCATACAAAAATTTAGACAATATATATAACTATATTTATAGTCAATTAAAAGAGCCAAGTATTGCAAAAAAGACTGTAAAAGAAATATTAACTACTGTGAATAAATTAAAGTTTTTTCCGAAAAAGCACCAGCAAATTTTTATAACAAAAGATACAAAACAAGAACTTAGAAAAATAATGGTTAAAAATTTTATTATTGTATATAGTATTAGAAAAAATAATGAAATATGGGTTTTACATATCTTTCATATTAATCAAAATTATTTAAATCTTTTATAAATTTTATCTAAAATAAATCCAAAATAAATAAAATAATCAAATAATATAACCGTTTTTATAAAACTTTATGTTTTTATAGCATTATGAAGAAAGTTGTGATATACTATCAAGGAATTTTACAAAAAGATTATTTGGAGGAATACAAATGCCAAGAAAAACATTCAAGGGAAATACAGAAAATTTAAATCTACTAAAAAACAAAATAAGTTATATTGGTTTTGAATTAGAAAAGGTGCCAGAATTTTTGAAAGATTTTACCTCTTAATTATAATGTGCCAAAAGTGTATGATGAAACGAGTTACAAAGTATATAAATATGTAGATGTAAAAAATATAGATATAATGATTACACCAAAAGATAGGCTGGACGAGCTTTCTGAAAGATATGCGACTGCCAGTCCATTATTTACTTATATGAAACCTGAAAATAATGAAGATATTGAAAAATATGCATATTTTTTAAAGATGATAAATCAGACAAATACTTACGACATTGAAAAGATTGAAGAGGAACAGGAAAATTTCCAAAAGGAAATACCTATTGATGTAAAGTTTCCAAATAATTTTAAATGGCAAGTTTTTTATTCTGAATATGCTGACAGATATTTTATGCTTGCTTCAACAAAAGAAACTGACAATTCAACGATGTTTTATTTGTTAAAGAAAAAAATTGAAGCAAATAAAAGCAGAAAAAAGAGTCCAACAACAGTATTTATACCAATTAGTAATGAAGAGTATACAGGTAAGATTTTGAAAAAGTCTGAGATTGAAGATGTTGAAAATTATTTGTGGTATTTCACGAAGAATTGGCCATCTATTTATGAGATTACAGATCAAGAAGGAAACACATTTTTACAAATTGTTGGTGAAACTGTAATTTTTGATAAAATGACAAGCAAATACAGAATTATTTTAAAGGATAAGAAAGAGGCTCAAAAATGGTATAAACAACTTAAAGCCTTGTTTATATTGGCCTATGAAATTCCTAACGAGTATGCTTTTGATGTGAAAATAAACCAAGAGGGTGGAATTGAATTTCTTCAAGATGGTAGAAAGATTGAGTATGATAATTTAGCAGATTTCATTAAAGAAGAGGCTATTTTAAAGATTAAGGAAAATGAAAAATTAGAAAATGAAAATACAGAACTTAAGGCTGATGTGAAAGATTTGCAGAAGAAAGCTGAAGAACAGACTCAAGAATATTTAAGAAAAGAAAGAGAAATTTATGCTTTCTTAGAATGTAAAAAAGACTTTCATGGGAAGAATAAAATATTTCTTTTTAAAGGGAAAAAATCAAAAGAACCAGAAACTGAGCAACATTCAGCAAATAAAGATAGACTAAAAGATATTTTGAATCAAGATAAAAACGAGATTGTGCATTATTCAGATGCCGAGCTAGAAAGCAAGAGTTATACTGTAGAAGATATAATAAAGATTGGAAAAACTTTAGAAAATACAAGAAAAGAAAACAAAAATGCAAAATTAGATTTGAAGGCTGCAGAAAATAAATTTGAAAACCTTGAAAGAAAAATAAAAATGCCACAGAATATTTGGAGGAAATTGATAAGCATAAAAAGAGTATATTTGAATTTTGGAAATATGCTAATAAAGACGAATCTAAAATGCTTGTGGAAGCTGAGAGTGTTGAAGAGGAAAAGAGAACTAGCATAACAAAGGCTTTTGATTATGAGGAAGATATAGAAAAACTAGCTAATAAAGTTGATATGGAGCAGAGAGAAAAATTTTCACATGATGAGATTAACGCATTATTTGCCTCAAACTATGTATTGAAGGAATAAATTTAGTTTCAAAGAAAAAATTATCTAAATCTGATGAAGAGGATATAATAAACTTATTAGATGATTTACAAGAAGAATATAAAGAAAATCTTGAAACAATTGAAGAAAAAGATTTTGATATATTCGGAAATGTAAGCGAAGACAAAACAAAAATAAAGAAATTAAAAAAAAATAATAAGCACAGAGAGAATGAAAAGAATAAGTTTGAAGTATTGGGTGTAAACTTAAATACAGAATTAAGCGAGTTTATAGAAAAGTTGAGAGATATAAGAGAGAACTTAGAGAGTGGATCAGATAAAATAGATACTCCTTATGATTTACCAGTGTATAAAGCAAGCAACCAAGTTCTAGACACTGAGGGATTCGATAAATTTAGCATAAATCCTTGGGAAACTCTTAACAATTTAGAAAAGATTGCAACATCAAAAGAAACAAATCTTTATAAGATAAATGTACCAGAAAACACAAAGTTAATGTTTTTCTCTAATATTGCATTCTACGAGAACGATAATCATACATTACCACTTGGAATGGATGTATCACAAGAGATTCTTATTAATTTAGATTTGTATACATTAGAATTAAAGAACAAGACAGAATTTAACATGAATATATCTAAAGATGAATTTACCAATTATGTAAAAAATGTAAAGGTCTACGAGTACAATTTAATAAGTAAAAAATAAGGAAAGAGGTAAGAAAAATGTCTTTTATAGTAGCGATTGATGGCCCTGCAGGAACAGGCAAAGGAACAATGGCAGAGATTTTGTCAAAAAAATATAATCTATTAAATATTGATACAGGTGCAACCTATAGATGTGTAACTTTGGAAATGCTTAATAAAAAATATTGGAATGGATGAAGAAGAAAAAAAATTGCCGAGATGCTTAAAACCATAAATATTGAACTAAAACTTGAAGATGGAAAACAAAAAGTATTCTTAAATGGCGAAGATGTAACAGAAGAAATAAGAAGCAAAAGAGTCTCTGAAAAAGTTTCGCCAGTTTCTTCAATTATACAAATAAGAACAGCAATGACAAGTCTTCAAAGAAAGATGGCTCAAGGAAAAAATGTAATAATGGAGGGAAGAGATATTACAACAGTTGTATTCCCAACAGCAGATGTAAAAATATATCTTGATGCTGATGTTGAAGTTAGGGCTCAAAGAAGATTCAAACAGAATCAAGAAAAAGGAATAGAAATGTCTTATGAAGAAATTCTTGAAAACAAAAAAAGAGAGACAAAAACGACATGGAGAAAGAAGTAGGAGCATTAAAAGTTGCTCCTGACGCTGTGGTTATAGATACAACTAAAATGACTGTAAAACAACAAGCTGATGCAATGAGCAAGGTAATAGACAGGGTTTTGAAAAATAAAAAAAAGGAATCTAAGATATATTCTATTAGAAAAGAAACTCCATGGAAAAAAAAAACAGAAAGAGCAGTAATAAAAGCACTTATTCATGCTTTCTATGTAGTAGTTTATAGAATAAAAAAAGTAAATTTTGAAAATCTTCCACAAGAGGGGCCTGTTATTATATGTGCAAATCATTTGAATTATTTAGATGCTCTTGGATTGGTAACTGCCATAAATAGAAAAGTTTACTTTGTGGCAAAAGAAGATTTGTTTAACAATGGATTCTTCAACTGGTTAGCACACGTATTTGACGTTATTCCTATAAAAAAGAGGAATGAGAGATATGGATGCAATGAAGAGATGCTTAACCATTTTGAAGAATGGAGAAGTACTTGGAATATTCCCTGAGGGAACAAGAAGAGGACTAGAAAGAAATATAAAAGTGCCTAATGGAACAGCGTACATGGCAATAAAAACGAACACTCAGGTTGTACCTGTTGGAATAAAAGGAAGTTTTAAACCTTTTACTAGAGTAACACTTAATTTTGGTAAGCCAATAGACTTTAGTAAGTACAATAGTAAGAATCCTGGAAAAGACGATTTAGATATGGCAACAAAAGAGATAATGGATAATATTATTATGTTGACAAAATAACGAAAATAATATATAATACCGTAGAGAAATTTTAATTAAAACCCAACATAAAAAAATGTTCTTCAATCAATAAGGACGGAAGATTTTGGGCGAAGATTAAATTCTATTTTGAAAAATTCTAAATAGAAAAAATATATAGAAGTGAAGGATTTTTATGGAGAAATTTGAAGACAATTTAACTTTTGAAGACATAGTAAACCAAACTTTGAAACAAATAAAAGTTGGAACAACTGTTAATGGTACAATAGTTGAAATAAATAGCAAAGGAGAAATCTTTGCAAATATAGGATATAAAGCTGATGGAATTATTCCTAGAAACGAATTCTTTAGTGAAAAGGGACTTGAACCTGCTGAAGAATACAAAGTAGGGGATAAAATAAAAGCAGATATTCTTAAAATGAATGATGGACAAGGAAATGTTTTAATGTCTTGTAAACATGCTAAAATAAAAGAAATAAGAAAAGAATTCAACGAAAAAGTTGAAGCAAATTTTATTTTTGAAGAGCCTGTTTCAAGCGTAAACAAAAATGGACTTGTAGTTTTATACAAAAAACTTAATAAGAATATTTGTACCTTTATCACTTTCAGGAATTGGAAGAGATGAAGATATAAATTCTTATAAAGGAAAAATTATAAGATTCAGAATTATAGAAAATGATGAAAAATCTAGAAAAATAATTGGATCTGTTAAAGAATTAGTTGAAGAAGAAAAAAAGAAGAAAAAAGAAGAAGAATTTTGGAACAACATAGAAGTTGGAAAGAAATATTCTGGAACTGTTACTTCAATAAGCGATTATGGTGCATTTGTTGATATTGGCGGAGCACAAGGTTTATTACATATATCAGAAATGACATGGGGAAGAAACCAGAATCAAGAGATATTTTACAAGTTGGACAAGTAATAGATGTAAAGGTAAAAAGAACTTGATAAAGAAAATAAGAGATTCAAATTATCTTATGAGAAAAAGGTCCAAACCCTTGGAACAAGGTTGAAGAAAAATATCATGTTGGAGACGTGGTAAAAGTAAAAATTTCTAAGTTAATGCCATTTGGAGCATTTGCAGAATTAGAAAAAGGAATAGAAGGATTAGTTCACATTTCACAAATCTGTGAAAGAAAAAAATAGCAAAACCTGAAGAAGAGCTTCAAGTTGGACAAAAAGTTAATGCAAAAATAATAAACATAGATTTAGAAAACAAAAAATCGAGTTATCTATAAGAGAACTAGAAGGAACATCACAAGAATATAAAGAGAATGCTTAATAAATTTTCGCCCAATGGGGACGCCTTTTTTGGGCGAAATCCTTGAGAGTATTAATTACATGATAAAATAAAAGCTTTTTAAAATGTGATTTTATATGACTTTTTGTGATGTTAAAGCTAATTGATAAAATTACGTTTTATGAAAAATAATAAAAATTGAAATAATTAAATTTAAATTGTAATCGCCCAAAAAGGGACGTCCCTATTGGGCGAAGAGGGGGAAAAATGAATAACAAAAATATTAGAAATATTGCAATAATTGCACACGTTGACCATGGTAAAACTACATTGGTTGATGCTCTTTTTAAAACAAAGCCATGTGTTCAGAGAGAACGAACAAGTAGCAGAAAGAGTAATGGACTCTGGAGATATAGAGAAGGAAAGAGGAATCACAATTCTTTCTAAAAAAAACACATCTGTTATGTATAATGGAGTTAAAATTAACATAGTTGATACTCCAGGCCACGCTGATTTCGGAGGAGAAGTTGAGCGTGTATTAAAAACTGTTGATGGCGTTTTACTATTAGTAGATGCTTTCGAAGGACCAATGCCTCAAACAAGAGAAGTTTTAAAGAAGGCATTAGCACTTAACTTAAAACCAATAGTTGTAATAAACAAAATAGATAGACCAGGTGCAGAACCTGAAAAAGCATTAGACAAGGTTATAGAATTATTCATCGAACTTAATGCAACAGATGAACAATTAGATTTCCCAGTTATTTATGCATCAGCTAAAAACGGAATTGCAAAAATGAACTTATCAGATGATTCTGACAACATTACTTGCATATTCGATACAATAATAGACAAAATTGAACCACCTACTTGTGATATGGATGGAACAATGCAAATGTTAGTATCTAATATTGATTATGATGATTATTTAGGAAGAATTGCAATAGGAAGAATTGAACGTGGTAAAATAAAGAATGGAATGCCAGTTTCAATTTGTAAACAAGAAAAAAAATACACAAGGAAAAATTGCAAAATTATTCACATACATGGGATTAAAAAGAGTTGAAGTTGATGAAGTTGATGCTGGAGATATAGTTGCTATATCAGGTATTCCAGACATTAGCATTGGAGATACAATTTGTGATTTAGCAAATCCAGAAAAAATTCCATTTGTAAACATAGATGAACCAACAGTTTCTATGACATTTAGTGTAAATAATGGACCTTTTGCAGGACAAGAAGGAGAATTTGTTACATCAAGACACATCAGAGACAGATTATTCAAAGAGCTAGAAAGAAACGTAAGTTTACGTGTTAAAGAAACAGCTTCTCCAGATAGTTTCGAAGTATGCGGACGTGGTGAATTACACTTATCTGTATTAATAGAAGAAATGAGAAGAGAGGGATATGAACTTCTAGTATCTCGTCCAAAGGTTATTTACAAAGAAATTGATGGTGTAAAATGTGAGCCTATAGAAGAATTAGTTGTAAACGTACCAGACGATGCAATCGGAACAGTTATAGAAAAATTAGGAAGACGTAAAGCTGAAATGAAGAACATGGAACCAGCTGAAGCCGGACATACAAAAATAGAATTCAAGATTCCAGCACGTGGATTAATTGGTTATAGAACAGAATTCTTAACAGATACAAAGGGAACAGGAACAATGAACTCAATATTCGATTGCTATGAACCATACAAAGGAGACATTCAAGCAAGAACAAGAGGAGTTTTAGTTGCATTCGAACAAGGAACATCAATCACTTATGGATTATACAATGCTCAATTAAGAGGAGAATTATTCATAGGACCTGGTGTGGAAGTTTATGAAGGAATGATAGTTGGTATAAACTCTAGAAATGAAGATATTTCTATAAACGTTTGTAAAGAAAAACACCTTACAAACACAAGAGCTTCTGGATCTGATGATGCATTAAGATTAGTTCCACCAATTCAATTATCACTAGAAAAAGCAATAGAATTCATTGCAGAAGATGAACTTGTTGAAGTAACACCAAAAAATATTAGACTAAGAAAAGTAATATTAAATAACAAAGACAGAGAAAAAGCAGCAAGAAGATAGAAAAATTGATTCTTTGGGAGAAAACAAATTCACTCGAAGAATCATTTTTTCGCCCATTAGGGACGCCCATTTTTGGGCAAAAATTTTCTCGAACGATTCTTTGGAAAAATATATAAAATTTATTGCAAAAAAATGAAAATGTAGTATAATAATATTGTAACAATCGCGGAACATAAGTTACACTAAATTAAAGGGATATACCACCGCAATGAAAATTGCAAAAAAAAAAACAGGCACCTCTCGAATGCCTGTTTTTTCTATTACTGAAATAAATCAATAATAGATTTCAGTACTTCTGCAACTGCTAAAACTTGTTTTAAAATCTTATGTAAATTTTTTAGTGGTTTTATAATTGCATCAATACAGCTTCTCTTATGTTTGTCACGGCACATAATATCACCTCATTTCAGGTGATATGCCACCATTTAGTATTATATAATAAAGAAATTGCAAAGTTTGTCAAAACATGCGGTTTTACATAAAAAGTTTGATTTTTTTATAAAACTTGCCAAAAACTTAATTTTTGTGATATAATTAAAACTAATTTTATAGTATTTTGGGGGAGTTATGGAAATAAAAGAATTAATTGGGCAAGAAGAATTAGAGGCAAGAATTGATGAACTAGCAAAACAAATTGATAAAGATTATGAGGGAAAAGAGATTGTAGCGATCTGTATTTTAAATGGAGCTGCATTTTTTACTGTTGATTTAACATTAAAAATGAAGACTAAAATTCAAGTTGAATTTATTAAAATTTCAAGCTATGAAGGAACTCAAAGTACAGGAACTATAAAGAAACATTTAGATATCGAAAAAGAAAAAATAGAAGGTAAAGATGTTTTAATTATTGAGGATATAATTGATACTGGGAGAAGTATGAATTATATAACAAAACATTTACAAGAAAAGGCACCAAGAACATTGAAAATCTGTAGTCTTCTAAGCAAACCAAGCAGAAGAGAAGAAGAAGTTAATATAGATTATTTGGGATTTGAGGTTCCAAACAAGTTTATTGTGGGCTATGGATTTGACGATGAAGAAGGATTCAACAGAAACTTACCTTATATTGGATATAAAGATTAGAAAATTAAATATAGTGGAATGAAAATTAAAATAAAATTTTGAATGAAAAAAAAAATTTGAGAGGCGATTAAAAGTGAACAAAGACGAAACTACTAAAAATAAAAAGAATATGCACTTGAAAGACATATTCCAATAATAATGGATGACACACTAGAAGTTATAGATAAATATTTAACAGAGAAAAGACCAGAAAAAATACTCGAAATTGGTACAGCTGTTGGATATTCTGCAATGTGTTTTTCTGAATATTTAAAAGATGGTGGAAAGATTGACACCATTGAAAGAGATGAAGAAAGAATTGCAGAAGCTAAAGAAAATATAAAAAAGGTTGGAGTAGAAGAAAAGATAAATATTTATGAAGGAGACGCTGTTGAAATTCTTCCAACTATGAATGAAAAATATGATGTTGTGTTTATAGATGCTGCTAAGGGAAAATATCCATTTTTCTTGGAGCACGCATTAAGAATGTTAAAAGATGATGGAATTATTTTTGCAGATAATATTTTGTATAAAGGCTATGTAATGAGTGACTACAATAAGCACAAACAACGTACGGCTGTTACTCATTTAAGACAGTATATTAAAGAAACAACTGAAAATCCAGAGCTTGAAACTGAAATATTGGAAGTTGGAGATGGACTGGCAATTACAAAGAAAAGAATTGAAAAATAGTTACAGATCAAGTATGATAGAATAAAGAAATAATAATAGGAGATTATAAAAATGAAAAAACCAGAATTATTGGCCCCAGCAGGGTCTTTTGAAAAAGCTAAGGTTGCATTTATGTATGGAGCCGACGCAGTATATTGCGGAACTGCTTCACTTTCACTTAGAAGTAGAGCCGAAGTTGATGATGACGATTTGGAAAAAACAATAAAATATGCACACAGCATTGGAAAAAAAGTGTATGCAGCATTAAATATTTATGCATGGGACACAAATTATGAAGAGATTGAAAAGCAAGTAAAGATGCTAGATGAAGTACATGTTGACGCAATAATTGCCTCTGATGGTGGAGTTATTCAAAAGATTAGAGAGATTGCTCCAAACATAGAAATACATGTAAGCACACAGGCGAATGTTGTAAGCTATCATTCAGCAAAGTTTTGGTATGACAACGGAGCTAAAAGAGTAATTCTAGGCAGAGAAACAAGCAAAGACCAGATTCAAGAGATAATGAAGAATAAGCCAGAAGATTTGGAAGTTGAAATGTTTATACATGGTGCTTTATGCTGGGCATATTCCGGAAGATGTTTCTTAAGCGAATATTTATCTTGCAGGTCAGCAAACTTAGGCGATTGCTCACAAAGCTGCAGATGGGCATACAATATGTATCTAGAAGAAAAGAATAAACCAGGAAACTTAATGCCTGTTGAAACCGATGAAAATGGAACATATATATTATCATCAAAAGATTTGTGCTTGATAAAAGAAATTCCTCAAATAATAGAGATGGGTGTTGATAGCTTAAAGATTGAAGGAAGACTTAAGACAGAATATTATTTAGCATCTGTTGTAAATGTATATAGAAATGCAATAGACGATTACATGGCAAATCCAGAAGGATATGACTATACAAAATATTTGAAAGAACTTGAAAAAGTAAAGACTAGAGGACTTACAACATTCTATTTTAACGATAGAAATAATAGAGATTTCCAAGAATATGAAGGCAAACAATACAATCCGGATTATGAATTTGGAGGAAAAATTCTTGAAGAAAAACCAGCAAATTCAAAAGTATTAATAGAAATAAAGAATAAGTTAAGTGTTGGTGACACATTGGAATTGATAATTCCGAATGAGATTAAACCACAGGCTTTCACAATAGAAAAATTATATGATAGCGAAACTGACAAGGAGATAAGCACAGTAAATCCAGGAAAACAAGGACAGACAGTAATATTAGAAATTCCTTTTGAAGTGAAAAAAGGGTGGATATTAAGAAGAAAAAAATGTTAAACTAAAATTAGAGGTAAATTCAAAAAGTAAACTCTATTTGAAATTAAAATTAGATACATTTTAATAGAGAAAAAATCTGAAAAACAATAAAAATCTTTACAATAAAATGAAAGTAATATAAAATATTCTAGGGGGAATCAATAAATGTATGGACTATCAGAAGAAATAATAGAAACATTAAAGATTATAGAAAAAAAATAATAATGTAAAAATATATATTTTTGGTTCAAGAGCAAGAGGCGATTATAAAGAATATTCAGACATAGACATTTGCATAACTGAAGAAGTTGACAAAAAAGGAGATATAAAATAATGGATGATGTAGATAAAATAATGACACATCATAAAATAGACTTGATTTTTATACAGGATGTAAAAAATGAAGAGTTTATAAAAAACATAGATAGAGATAAAAAAGAAATTTAGCCAAAAGGAGTTAGATTATGAAAAGATTAAATGAAAGATTTCAAGATTTTTCTAATGCACTTAAAAGATTAGAAGAAGCTACACGTGAAGTACCAAGTGAAATTGTTATTGATGGTACAATACAAAGATATGAATTCACGTTTGAACTTGCCTGGAAAACAATGAAAGATTATCTAGAATATAATGGAATTGTTAATGATGTGGCAAGTCCAAGAGGAATTATTCAGCAAGCTTATATAAGCAAAGTTATTGATGATGGGAAAATTTGGATTCAAATGATGCTAGATAGAAACAGCTTGTTCCATTTGTATGATGAGGAAAAATCAAGAATAATATATGATAATATAAGAAGTAAATATATTGTAGAGTTTCAAAAATTAAAACAATACTTAGAGTGTAAAATATAGAGCATTCAATTTGATTGCTCTATATTTGCAAGTTTATAAGATATTATAAGACTTATGAAAAATAGCATTGTACAAACTAATCCGGAAATGCCATGTGCAAAACCGGGAAACAGAACAAACACAGATCCAAGTGTAAAACCTATAATGCAAAAAGATGTGATTTGATGATGTTTTTCAAATAAATATTTTATAATTTTTATCCAGAGAATGCATCCAAAAAAAAAGTCCAATACTGAGTGGAACAAGAACGGCTAAATTAATACTAGCAATTGCGGTAATATATTGTGCGTAAACTCCTAAACACATTAGTATAACTGTGTTGCTTATTCCAGGAACTACAATTCCAACAGACATAACAAAACCTGCAAAAAATGAGATACAAGGTATTGGTTGCAAGAGAAGATACTAACAAATTTAAATTAAAATATTTTTCAATAATAATTAAAATAATTCCAAATAGAAATGATAAAAAAATTGGAATTATTTTTTTTATATCTATGAATTTAGGATAACCAATACAAGCTTGCCTGTAAAGAGCCGGAATTGTACCTAAAATTAGGCCGATGAAGGCATAGCATGAATAAGTGTTATAAGCAATAAAAAAATATTTTGTAACATTTCCAAATAATACTATGCCAACTATTCCTCCAAGTCCAATTGGGAAGAGAAAAGAAAGATTTCCTTTTATGTCTTTAAAAAGTTTGAAATACAACAAATTAAGCTTTCATAGATGCCGAATACAACGCAAAAAACACCACTGCTAACACCTGGCAGAATTGCACCAAACCCTATAAGGATTCCAATAATAAAATTATAGAAAAATTGTTTCATTTATCTTACTCGAATTTTAATAATATTTTTAATTCATTATATGAAAAGATATTGCAACCTTAGAACAAAAATATTTTCTTGGTCATGCACGGACACAAAGGCAAAAACATATATTGTGATATAGTGAAATTTGGAGGTGCGTGTATGTTAGGCATTTCAATAATGGGATTCTTAACCTTTTTTACAAACAGCAGTGTTTGTAGTTGGATATATTTCAAATAATAATTTATTTCCGGAACCGTTGACGGCGGAAGAAGAAAAAATCTATTTAGAAAAAATTTGCAAATGGCGATGAAGAAGCAAGAAACATATTAATAGAAAGAAATTTAAGATTGGTTGCACATGTTGCAAAAAATACAATTCAGCAAATGCTGACCAAGAAGATTTAATATCAATAGGAACTATCGGACTGATAAAAGGTATAAATAGCTTTAATATCAGTAAAGGTGCAAGACTTTCTACATATATTTCTAGGTGTATAGAAAATGAAATACTAATGTATCTTAGAAGTACAAAGAAACTCGGAGCTGAAGTATATCTTGAAGATACAATTGGAAAAGACAAAGATGATAATTCAGTAACCTTAAAAGAAGTCCTTGAAAATAACGAAAAAAATATCGAAGACGAAGTTGATTTAAAACTAAAAGTAAAAAAAATTATATGATAAAATAAAAGAAGTATTAAAAGACAGAGAAAAAACAATAATAGAATTGAGATTTGGATTAAATGGAGATAAACCAAAGACTCAGAAACAGATTGCAAAAATGATGGGAATATCGAGAAGTTATGTTTCAAGAATTGAAACAAAAGCTATTGGAAAATTAGCTCAAGAATTTAAAGAATAACTTTTTTGAAATCCTAAAAAGATTAATAACCAGTATAATATTAAATTTGAATAAAAGTTGAAAAAGCATGAAAAATAATATAGTAATGTGAAAGGAAAGAACAAATGTTATCTAATGTAATTACTTTAATATTATTAGTATTATTGAATGCTTTTTTTTGCTGCAACAGAGATGGCTTTTATATCAGTGAATGATAATAAAATAAAAATAATGGTTAATCAGAAGAATAAGAAGGCAATTAAACTCCAAAGAATGTTGGAAAATCCGAGTAAGTTTCTTGCAACGATACAAATAGGAATAACGCTTGCAGGCTTTTTATCTAGTGCTTTTGCGGCTGATACATTTGCAGATAAACTTGCACTAGCATTAAATAATATTACACCGAGTGTAGGAAGTTCAACATGGAAAAGCATTTCAATAATTATAATTACAATAATTTTGGCATATTTTACTTTGGTATTTGGAGAATTAGTACCAAAAAGAATTGCGATGAAATATCCTGAAAAAATGTCTTTTGCATCGTGTAATATTATAAATTTATTATCTGTTATAGTTGCACCATTTGTGAGTTTGCTTACAATATCCACAAATGCAATTTCTAAATTGTTTGGAGTAAATGGGGAAGAAACGCAGAAAGTCACTGAGGAAGAAATAAAAATGTTAGTTAATGAGGGAAAAGAAAGTGGAACAATTCAAGAAAAAAAGAAACGGAAATGATAAATAATGTTTTTGAATTCAACGATAAATTTGTGTCTGAAATAATGATTCCAAGAACTGAAGTTTTCGCACTAGATATGAATTTATCAATAGCTAAAGTTATAGAAGAATTAAGTGAAGACACAAGGTATAGCAGGATTCCAGTTTATGACGAAACAATAGATGAAATTAAAGGAATTGTTTATATTAAAGACATTCTATTATCCAAAAGAAACAGTTCTGAGAAAATAAAAGACATAATGAAAGAAGCGTATTTTGTTCCGGAAAACAAACTTGTAAATAAACTGTTTGAAGATATGAGAAAAAGCAAAAAACAGATTGCAATAGTTGTAGATGAATACGGTGGGACGGCTGGAATAGTTACAATGGAAGATATCCTAGAAGAAATAGTAGGAGAAATATACGATGAATATGATAATGAAGATTTGAGATACAAAAAGATAGATGAGAATACCTATATAATAGAAGGTAATATAGCCATTTATGATGCAGAAAAAATACTTGGTATAGAAATCGAAGATGGAGAATACGATACTTTGGCAGGATACTTAATAGAAAAATTGGGCAGGATTCCAAAGCCTGGGGAAGAGTTAACAGTGGAAACAAAAGATGCAATCTATAAAATCGAAAAAATAAAGAATAAAAAAAATAATTGAAGTAAAGGTATGTAAAATATAAAAACTCCCTAGGCCAGTGCAAAGTACAGTGTTGTACTGCAATGGCAGGGAGGTTTCTAGATGGTTTCAAAATTATTAAATCGTTGCCATCCATTTGAAGAGCTCATACACCAGGTTTTCAAAACACGGCAGGCGAGCAATTTGCTTTAGAGTATTATCAAATCGATTGGCTCGTGAAGAGATCAGAAATGTTCCGTATAATTTTACAGTCTCGGCGGAAAGTTCTCCATCAGCCTCATAAAGACGACCTTCATACACAGTTAATTCCTCTTCGAGTTCCTGATTTAAAGATAATACCCACCGTTTGAACTGGAGTATGTCTAGATTGCCAGACTTAAACTGATCGACTTGATATTCGAATTTTTTTTGTTGGAAAGCTTGGAATAAAAAAGCTATGAATAACATCACAAGCATTAAAAACCTCACTCCAATCAGTATGACTGTTTTTTTTCCATGAAATCTTTGTAAACGAATTGATAGCATTCTTTAACTTTTTTAGATTTCCAAAGATTGACGAATAAGAGTTAAATGCTAATAAGAAATTTGAATGTTCATTTTTGTCGGGTAAGTCAAAAGTCATAGTCAACGTGCTCCTTTCTATATAAAATCCAAGATGGACAAGGAATATTATACCATTTTTATAATGTTATGTAAATAGGAGACAATAATTACGACAAGAAATTGTTGAAAAAAATTACGAAATGTTGTATAATACTACTCAGTTCAAAAAAAAGACATAATTCTACATTTTTTATGAATTAAATATAATAGGGGAAAATATGATTAATTTACTTTTTAGTGGTAATGAAAAAGTATTTGATGGAGCACTTACAGAGCTCATATCGATTACGAATAAGACAAAAGAAGCAGTAACATGCTATATTCTAACAATGGACGTTTCAAGAATAAAAAAAGAGTATGTTCCAATACATGATGAACAGATTGCATTTTTAAATGCAGTAGTTCAAACAAAAAACAGAGGAAACAAAGTTATAAAAATAGATGTAACCGAATTATATGAGAAAGAATTTGGGCATGGAAAGAATGAGAATGCATATTGTACGCCATATACTTTGCTTAGATTATTGGCAGATTTAGTTCCAGACATGCCAGACAAGCTTCTTTACTTAGATATAGACATGATGGCTGATAAAGATATATCAGAATTATACAATATAGATATAGAAGTATGAATATGCAGCTGTTAAAGAGAAGTATGGATCAAAGATAATAAGACATGACTATATAAATGCGGGAATGTTATTATTAAATATGAAAAAATAAAAGAAACAGGACTTTTAGAAAAGGCAAGAAACCTTATAAAAAAGAGAAAACTTCCTTTTGCAGACCAAGATGCAATATTCTGGACGACAACAAGCAAATTATTGCTTCCAAGAAAATATAATGAACAGGCAAGTTTTAGAAGAAAAGATACGGTAATTTGTCACTTCTGTAAAAGGCTTATGTACAAGCCATATCCACATACAGAAAATTTTAAACAGTGGCAGATAGAAGGAATTCATAAGGAGCTTAAATGTTTCAGATTTGATGATGATTTAAACGAATATTTAGAGTGGAAGAAAAAATATGAATTAAATAAAAGTCTGAAAAATTACAAAGACCTTGAAGTGAAGTAAAAAATTTAGAATTGAAAATTATGAAAAGTTAATATGAAAAATTAAAAATCAGTAGAGAGAGTATTTCAAAAATAAAATGTGGCAAAACGAAAAAACACAGTAAAAAATAAAATGCAAAAAGAACTTATATGTAGTAAAAAAAATAAAATGCAAAAAGAACTTATATGTAGTAAAGAATAGAATGCAAAAAAAGAATTTATAGGAGGAAAGAAATGAATACAAAACAAAACGTAATACCTGTATTTATGGCAGTTGACAATAATTATATACCATTTTTAGGAGTGTCATTAAAATCATTAATAGACAATTCATCTAAGGAAAATAATTATGAAATAAAAATTTTATACACAAATGCATCAGAGGAAAATCAGAAAAAATAAAGGCCTATGAGAAAGAAAATGTCAGTATCGAGTTTGTGAATTTAAGTCATAAGCTAAAAAGAAATAGAAGATATGCTTTATACAAGAAACTACTTCTCAAATACAACATATTTTAGACTATTCATACCAGAGCTTTATCCAGAATATGATAAGGCAGTATACATAGACAGTGATACAGTAACATTAGCAGACATTGCTGAACTATACAATACAGAAATGGGAGATAACCTAATTGCTGGAATACCAGATGGAGCAGTTCAAGCTATTCCAATATTCCAAGAATATGTTGAAAAAGTTGTAGGAGTTGCAGATTATAATAACTATTTTAATGCTGGAATAATCGTAATGAACCTAAAAGCATTAAGAGAATATAAATTCCAAGATAAGTTTTTATATATGCTTAGCAAAATCAAATTTGAAGTTGCACAAGATCAAGACTATATGAATAGATTGTGCAAAGGAAGAGTAAAATTATTAGGATTTGAATGGAACAGAATGCCCGCAATGGGAGAACAAAATGGAGAATTAAAGCTAATACATTACAATTTAGGCTGCAAGCCATGGTATTTTGACAATGTATTATACCAAGAGTATTTCTGGAAATACGCAAAAGAGACAGAGTTCTACGATGAAATAAAAGAAATGGGAAAAGATTACACTGAAGCAGACAAGGAAAAAGATGATGCAAATAGTTCAAAGCTTATAGAACTTGCAAAGAAAGAAGCAGATTGTGTTGGCGATGATAGAATAAATAGGAGATAGTTTGATGGATACAAAAAAATTGTTAGGACTTTCAAAAAAAGGCTAGACAAGAAAGAAAAGAAGAGAAAGAAAAAAAAAGAAAGCAGGAAAAATTGCAGGGGCTTGAAAATGAACAACCAGCCAATAAACAAGTATCAGAAAATAAATGGCAATTAATAAAAATAAAAGAAAAACAACAAAATCAAATTGAAGCAGAAAAACATTGAACAGAGAAGATGTACATGTTGAAAAATCACAATACAGAGTCGATGTTTTAAAGAAAATTGAAGAATATGAAAAAGAAGGAAAATTCGACGTTGATGTTGAAGATGATCCTCCAACAATAGTACTTACTCCTGAAAATATAGATTATCTTAGAAAAAAAATGACCAGCAAAATAAAAAGAATATTCGCAAATGAAATGGGTGAAAGATTTCTAGATAATTTATTAAAAAACAACAAATTAATAATAAAACAACTAAATGGACTAGAAAATTTAAACAAGGTAAAAACAGGAGCATTAATAACTTGCAATCACTTCAATCCATTTGATTGTTTTACAGTAGAAAAAGTATTCAGAATGTCTGAAAATGAAAAAAGACAAAAGGCTATATAAAGTAATAAGAGAAGGAAATTATACAAACTTCCCAGGACTATATGGATTCTTTTTTCAGAAACTGTGACACATTACCACTAAGCTCAAACAAGAGAACAATGGTAAACTTCATGAAAGCGGTAGACACAATATTGCAAAGAGGGGATTATATACTAATATACCCTGAACAAAGCATGTGGTGGAACTATAAAAAACCAAAGCCATTAAAAAATGGTGCTTTCAAATTAGCTGCAAGAAACAATGTTCCAGTAATACCAATATTTATAACAATGGAAGACCGCAACTTAATTGGAGAAGACGGATTTAACATACAAGAATACACAATAAATGTAGAAGAGCCAATATATCCAGATGTAAACTTAACTGAAAAAGAAAACACTGAAATAATGAAAGCAAAAAATTCAGAAGTTTGGAAAAACGTTTACGAAAGATTCTACAAAATACCACTAGAATATACATGTGACAAGAAATAGTACAATTTGGGGACGGAGATAAAAATGGAACAAAAAGTTTTATATTACAGAGACGAACTAAATGACGAACTTGCACCTGCAACTATAAAATCAAGAGTAATAGATGAAAACTTCAAATATAAAAAAGTTTTTTCTTTGGAATGCATGCTCATTATTTTTACAAAATGTTCTTAGCATGCCAATAAAAATTGGATACTTAAAAATAAAGTTTAGACATAAATTTATAGGAAAAGAAAAACTAAAAATTTGCAAGAATCAAGGTTATTTCATATATGCAAACCATACCCAGCCATTTGCAGATACATTTATTCCAAGTGTTGCAGATTATCCGAAGAAATTTCTTGATAGTAAACCCAGTGAATATTTCGCTAAAGGGAACAGGAACTCTTGTTGAAATGCTTGGAGCAATACCAATTCCATCAGAAATAAAAGCAATGAAAAACTTTCTTGAAATTATAGAAGAAAAAATAAAGAAAGATAACTCGATTACGATATATCCAGAAGCACATATCTGGCCATATTATACGAAAATAAGACCTTTTAAAGCGGTATCATTTAAGTACCCTGTTAAACTAAATGCACCAGCATATTGTATAACAAATACATATCAAAGCTATGGAAAAAACAACAAAAAAATTAAAATGGTTTCTTATGTGGACGGACCATTTTATCCTAATGAAGCACTACCATTAAAAAGAGAGACAACAAGATTTGAGAGATAGAGTGTACAACAAAATGGTAGAGAGAAGCAAAAATAGCAATGTAGAACATATTAAATATATAAAACTAGAAGACGGAGAAAAAATTTAAATATTTTTCTCCATTTATAATTTTGCTAATTAGTATAATTTAGTTCCGGTATAATTTGGCTCCGGGGAAAAAATGGGGAAAAATTGTACCTCAAATGCTCTTGAATTTATTTCTAAATTTTGATAAAATGACATCTGTATAGAAAGGAGCTCAAAATGAAAAAATCGTATATTATAATAGGAATTGTTGTTATATTAATGCTTGCAGCTGCAGGAATTTACGCAAGAATTAATAAGGCTACAGCAAAAAATGAAAACCCAACAAATGTTGAAAATAATGTCAACAGTCAAAATACTGAAAATAGTGAGAAAAATAATGAAAGTGGGGGAAAATGATATGTATAAAACAGGAACACATCATGCTGAGATGGTTGTTAAGGATTATGGAACTGTAAAGATGGAATTATATGCTGATATTGCACCAATTACTGTTGCTAATTTTGCAAAATTGGTAAATGAAGGATTTTATAATGGATTAACTTTCCATAGAATAATGTCTGGATTTATGATTCAAGGAGGAGATCCTCTTGGCAATGGAACTGGCGGAAGTGATGAAGAAATAAAGGGAGAGTTTGCCTTAAATGGTGTTGAAAATTCAATTTCTCATACAAGAGGAACAATTTCAATGGCGAGAGCATCTGCATATAATAGTGCAAGTTCTCAATTCTTTATAATGCATCAAGATTATACAGGACTTGATGGAGCTTATGCAGCATTTGGAAAAGTAACAGATGGAATGGAAGTTGTAGATAAGATATGTGAGAATGTCATTCCAGTTGATAATAATGGTACTGTATTAAAGAATGAACAACCTGTAATAGAGAGTATAAAAATGATTGATTAGAACCATAAGTAAAAAAAGAAACAATAATTAACAAATTTTATTGTATAAATAGGAGTTCTAAGTATTATATAAATTTAAAACAAAAATTATATAGTTTTATTGAATAAAAAACAATTTTAATACTGTAGAGAAATAATTGTAAAGAGGGCGAGAAAATGGCGGATGAAAATAGTAAAATAATAAATGATTTACTTGATAGAATAAAAGTAACTGATGAAAATAGAGCAACAATAGAGCGAATAAGAGATTATTTGGATTCGAAAAAATATCAGGAAGCATTAGTTGAATTAAGAAGACTTCAGACTTCTGGAAATATTGAGTATATTGATTACCAAGAAGTAAAAGAAAAGGAAGCTCAAATAAAGGAGAGGAAGAAGGAAGAGGAAGTTGGATACCCAAAAGAATTAGCTGATACAACTCTTGAAAAAAAGATATATAGGTTTATTGCTAAATGATGTAAAACAAATATCTGCTTATTATTTCCTTTATGAGGATTGCTGTTTCCAAGATGAAGAAGTGTTTGAAATCTACAAAACTGTATTGTTTACAGATGGTGAACAATTTGCTCCGGAAATTGCTAAAAAGGATTTTAATTTTGCAAGAAATCCAGAGAAACTTACAGATTTGAAATATCAACTTCAAGTTGATTATGAAGATTCTAAATTTACTATGGAGAAAACATATACAGAATTAAAGAAATTATTTGCACTAAGAAAGAGTTGTAAGAATAACCCTGTTAGACACACACAGGAAAAAATTGCTGAAATAATCAGTTACGATTTATATGACAAAATGTCTGTAGAAGAGGTCATTGATGTAGTTGATCAGGTAACAACAACCGAAAAATTCAAGAGAGCTGTTTTAAACGATGGACTTACAAATTTCTTGGTAACAGGAGATAATACTCTTACAAATGGACTTTCACTTCCTTTTAAAATTCTATCAAGTGTATTTAAAGGAATTAGACAGGGAGAGACAATGGCATTTGCAATGCCTTCAAATGCGGGTAAGAGTAGATTTACAATTAATTTAGCTGCATATATTGCATTAATACACAAAAAGAAAGTTCTTTTAATATCAAATGAAATGTCTGAAGAAAAAATGAAATTATGCTTAATAACAACAATTTTAAATCATCCAGACATACAAAAATTACATGGTCAAAACATAAAGAAGACAGAAGGAGAACTTTTGGAGTTCAAGTTTAGACCAGATAATCCAAGTGAAGTTGAAACAGATAAAGATGGATTTGTTCTTAAAAAAGAGGGAGAAACAAGAGCAGAATTTTCAAGAAGACTGGCAGAAATTTCAACTGAATTTACCCAAACAATAAAGGTAACAAACTGGTTCAACAAACAAGTTAATAATTCAATTTACTTTATAAATATAACAGACCATACAAACGATGAGCTAAAAAAAGTAATAATGAATTACTATTACAAAGAAAAAGTTGAGTATGTATTTTATGATACATTAAAAACTGACATAGATAATATTGGAAATGGAGAAGAGCTAAAGAAAACAGCGACAATACTTTCTAACCTAGCTCAAAATTTCAATATGTTTATTGGTTCAACATTGCAACTTGCTGAAACGCAGACAGATCCAATAAATTTAAGCGTAAATGACTTAGCTGTAAGTAGAACAGTAAAGGAAGTATTAGACACTTTATGCTATTCAAACAAATTCATAAAGAAGACTATGGAAAATACGAGTATTCATTAAATGAAGTTGATGATAAGTTCTTTGATATAAAAGATTACGACGACCCAGATGAAAGATATTATGCTTGTGTAGTTGATAAGAACAGAGCTGGAGCAAAACCAAAACTTCTATTTAACTTAAACTTAGCATACAATAGATGGGTTGAACTTGGATATTTAAGATTAAAGAATGAAAAATAATAAAATTCGCCCAAAGGAGACGCCCTCTTTCGCCCAAAGGGGACGCCCATTTTTGGGCGAAAAATTTGCTTTACTAGGAAAAAATTTTTGATAAGAAGCTGTGCTAATTTTACGCATTGCTATCTCAAATAGACAAAAATCTTGAAGAAAGGAAGAGAAAAATGATAAAAAAACTTGCAAAATCGATTAAAGAATATAAAAAAGAATCAATTTTAACGCCAATTTTTGTGTCATTGGAAGTGGTTATGGAAGTTATAATTCCACTGCTTATGGCTAATTTGATTGATAAAGGTATGTATGCCGGTAATATGAACGAAGTTCTAAAAATAGGACTGGAACTGGTTGGGTCAGCTATGCTATCTTTAATATTTGGTGTGTTATCTGGTTCTGTTGCGGCTAAGGCTTCTGCTGGATTTGCTAAAAATTTGAGGAAGGATTTGTACTACAAGGTACAAGATTTTTCTTTTTCAAACATAGATAAGTTCAGCACAGCCAGTATTATTACAAGATTAACAACAGATGTAACTTATGTGCAAATGGCATTTCAAATGATTATAAGAATAGCAGTAAGAACCCCACTAATGCTAGTGTTCTCACTAATAATGGCATTTGGAATAAACAAAGAGCTGTCTTTGATATTTCTAATTTTAATACCAATTGTTGGAGTGGCTTTGGGACTAATCAGCACAAAGGTTTATCCAATTTTCGATAGAGTATTTAAGAAATATGATGACTTAAACGAGATAGTAGAAGAAAATGTTAGCTCGATAAGAGTTGTAAAATCTTATGTACTAGAAGAAAAAGAGAAAGAAAAGTTTAGCAAGACATCAAATGAAATTTATAAAGATTTCACAAAAGCAGAAAAAATAATGGCTCTAAATAGCCCAATTATGCAATTTGCAATATATTCTGCGCTTATTCTAATTTCATGGTTTGGAGCAAGGATAATAGTAAACTCACACATGACAGCACTTACAACGGGCGAACTTACAAGTTTATTAACATATTCAATTCAAATTTTATCAAGTTTGATGATGCTAACAATGATTCTTGTAATGTGCACAATGTCTAAGGCTTCTGCACAAAGAATAGTTGAAATATTAGATGAAGAACCAGATTTAAAGAATAAGAAAAATCCAATCGAAGAAGTAAAAAATGGAGATATAGAATTCCAAAATGTTGGATTTAGCTATATTGGTAAAAAGAATAAAGAGGTATTAAAGAATATAAATCTAAAAATAAAATCAGGGGAAACAGTTGGAATAATTGGTGGAACCGGAGATGGAAAATCTAGCCTAATTAATCTAATTCCAAGATTATACGATGTTTCAGAAGGAAAAGTATTGGTCGGTGGAGTAAATGTAAAAGACTATGACTTGAAAGCATTAAGAGACCAAGTTGCAAATGTGCTTCAAAAAAAATGTATTATTCTCTGGAACAATAAAAGAAAATATTCGCTGGGGAGACGAGAATGCGTCAGACGAAGAGGTGGAAAGAGTGTGCAAACTAGCACAAGCAGATGAATTTATACAAGGGTTTGATAAAAAATATGATACATACATAGAACAAGGGGGTACCAACGTATCTGGTGGACAGAAACAAAGACTCTGTATTGCAAGAGCTCTGCTAAAGAAACCTAAAATTTTAATTTTAGATGATTCAACTAGCGCAGTAGACACAAAAACAGACAGCTTAATCAGAAAAGCATTTAGAGAGGAAATTCCAAATACGACAAAAATAATAATTGCACAAAGAATTTCATCTGTACAAGACGCAGATAAAATTGTAGTTATGGACAATGGAAAAATAGACGCTATTGGAACTCATGAGGAATTATTAAAGAATAATAAGATTTATAAAGAAGTTTATGAGTCTCAAACCAAAGGCGTTGAAGAATAATTAAATTTAATTCTTTTTCAATGTATCAGAATAATAGAAAGGAGATTATATTGTAGAATGAAAAAACAAAATATCAGTATGCAAACATTAAAAAGATTATTTGGATATATAACAAGAGATTATAAGAAACAATTTGCAATAGTGGTTATTTGCATAATACTAAGCGCGGTAGCAAGTGTTTCTGGAGCTCTTTTCTTACAAAAATTGATAGACAATTACATAACACCATTGCTATCAGTAGAAAATCCAGTGTTCACGCCATTGCTAAAAAAGCAATTTGTACACTTATTGCAATATATTTAGTTGGAATTATATCAACTTATATTTATAATAGAACGATGACTGTAATTGCACAAGGCACCGAGAGGAATATAAGAGATGAAATGTTCTCTAAAATGCAAACTTTTCCAATAAAATATTTTGATACGAACACTCATGGAGACATCATGAGCCATTATACGAATGACGCAGATACTTTAAATGAAATGATTTCGAGAAGCATGCCACAGCTTATATCATCGACTGTTTCGATAATCGCAGTATTCTGTTCTATGCTATATGTAAGCTGGCAGTTAACAATATTTGTAATAGCATTTGTGGCTATAATGTTAGTTGTGTCTAAGAACATTGCAGGAAAAAGTGGTAAATACTTCGTGGAACAACAAAAATCAATAGGAAAAGTAAATGGCTACATTGAAGAAATGATAAATGGTCAAAAAGTAATAAAAGTATTTACTCATGAAGAAAAGTCAAAAGAAGGATTCGACAAGATAAATGATGAACTATGCGATAATATGACAAAGGCAAACAGGTATGCAAATATATTAATGCCTGCACTTAACAATCTAGGAAACATTGAATATGCATTAGTTGCAATAATTGGTGGCGCATTAGCCATAAATGGTAAGGTAAGCCTAACAGTTGGAGCGCTTGCATCATTCTTGCAATTATCTAAGAGCTTTAACCAGCCAATAATGCAAATTTCACAACAATTAAATTCTGTTATAATGGCTCTAGCCGGTGCAGAAAGAATATTTGAACTAATGGACCAAGAGCCAGAAGTAGACGATGGAAAAGTAACACTTGTAAACGCAAACATAGACGAAAAAGGAAACATTACCGAGTCAAAAGAAAGAACCAACAAATGGGCATGGAAAGTTCCAAATGATGATGGAACATGCAAATATGTTGAATTAAAAGGCTATGTAATATTAGAAAATGTAAGCTTTTCTTATGATAAAGAAGAAATATTGCACGACGTAAGTCTATATGCAAAACCAGGTCAAAAGATAGCTTTTGTTGGAGCAACAGGAGCCGGAAAAACGACAATAACAAACTTAATAAACCGTTTCTACGATGTTCAAAAGGGAAGAGTTACCTACGACGGAATCGATGTAAAAGACATAAAAAAGTCGGATTTAAGACGTTCACTTGGAATGGTTTTGCAAGACACAAACCTATTTACCGGAACAATAAGAGAAAACTTAAAATATGTATGTGAGGGAGCATCAGATGAGGACATGATAAAAAGCAACTAAAATTGCAAATGCACACGATTTTATAGAAATGCTTCCAAAAGGATATGACACAATGCTTACAGCCAACGGTGGCAATCTATCACAAGGACAAAGACAGCTATTATCAATAGCTAGAGCGGCATTAAACGATCCACCAGTAATGATACTAGACGAGGCAACATCATCAATAGACACAAGAACAGAAAAAAAAAATAGTACAAGACGGAATGGACAAACTAATGGAAGGAAGAACAGTGTTTGTAATAGCACAAATTTTAAGAGTTGAAGATTTAGTTAAGACTTATGGAAAAGGTGAAAATCAGGTTAATGCAGTTGACCACATTTCTTTTTCGATAGAGAAAGGAGAATTTGTTGCGATTGTCGGAGCAAGTGGAAGCGGAAAATCTACGTTACTACATTTGCTAGGAGGAGTGGATAGACCAACTTCAGGTAAAGTGTTCATAGATGGAAAAGATATCTATTCGCTAAACGATGATAATCTAGCAATATTTAGAAGAAGACAAATTGGTTTAATCTATCAGTTTTACAATTTAATACCAATATTAAATGTAAGAGAAAACATAACATTGCCATGTGACTTAGACAGACAAAAAGTTGATGAGAAAAGATTAGACGAGTTAATAAAAACATTAGGACTAGAAAAAAGAGAGAAGCATTTGCCAAATCAATTATCTGGAGGACAACAACAACGTGTATCAATAGGAAGAGCCATGATAAATAATCCAGCATTAATGCTAGCTGATGAGCCAACAGGAAACTTAGACTCGAAGGCGAGTGATGAAATAATATCATTATTAAAATTGTCAAATAAAAAGTTTAACCAGACTGTTGTAATAATTACTCACGATTTAGAGATTGCAAAAGAAGCAGAAAGAGTTATAACAATAGAAGATGGCAAGATAATAAAGGATGAGAAAAATTTCGCCCAATAGGGACGCCCTTTCTTGGGCGAAGAAAATACAAAATTATAATATAAATTTTGTCAACAGTAAAGGAAGCTGTTTGAAACGAAAAAATGTTAATTTCGCCCAAAAAAGGGCGTCCCTATTGGGCGAAAAAGTCGAAAATTGGGCGAAAAGATGGAGAATATATAATGAATGTTTTAAATAAGTTGACTAAGAAAAATTTATTGCTTAATAAGAAACGTACTGTTGTTACTATTATTGGAATTATGCTTTCTACTGCACTGGTTTGTGCGGTTGCGGGGCTGGTTACAAGTGCACAGCAGACATTTGTAAATCTTATTAAGAATAGTGATGGTGATTATCATATTTCGTTTTCTAATGTGCCACAGGAACAGCAAAAATATATTACGCAGAACAATGCGGTTGATAGTTACTATACTACAAAAGAGCTGGGATACAGTGAATTCGAGAGTATTCAAAATGAGGATAAACCATATATTTATGTGGTTTCTATGAATGAAAAAGCCTTCGAAAAAGGTGCATATAAATTGATAGAAGGTCGAATGGCTCAAAATGAGAATGAGATTGTTATTCCGCAACATTTAATTGATAATGGTAGAGTTAAGATTAATGTTGGAGACAAGATTACTTTAAATGTTGGAACAAGAGAACTAATGGATGGCAGTAAGCTTAATCAAAAAAATCCATATCTAGCAAGTTCGTCAAAAGAGTATATATATCAAGAGACTGGAAAAGCCGGAGACAACGAAGATTATGAGGAGCAAATCGTTGATGGACAGAAAAAAGAATACACTGTTGTTGGAATAATGAAAAGACCTAACACAGGACTTGAACCTTATTCTGCACCAGGCTATACGGCAGTTACATATTCAAACGATGAGAAAAATGCAGATGGCACAGACAAAATAACATCAATAGGCACAAAATTAAATACAAATGCTTCAAATGAAATTTTATCAGCAGAAGAAAATGAAAAATCAGTGACAGCTGATGCTACAATAAAAAACTCACAAACAGCCAACTTCTATGTAACTCTAAAAAATCCAAAAGAATATGAAAATGTAAAGAATCAAATAAAAAACACAATAGAGGCGGAAACTTCGCATGAAATTGATGTAGAAGTTAATACAGATTTGTTAAGGTTCGAAGGTGTTCTTAGTGAGAGCACTTTAGGAGTTCTATATGGAATTGCAAGTGTTATTATAGTAATAATAATCGTAAGCAGTGTGTTTGTAATAAGAAATAGTTTTAGCATTTCGGTTTCAGAAAAAACAAAACAATATGGAATGCTAGCATCTGTTGGTGCAACCAAAAAGCAAATAAGAAGAAGTGTTTTACTAGAAGGCTTATATATAGGAATAATTTCAATTCCACTTGGTATCTTATTAGGAATTATAGCGATTATAATTTTACTATGGATTGTAAATTTGTTATTAGTAGACATGATGGAAGGTACAGAATTTGTGTATAATGTACCAGGAATGGCAATTTTAATTTCAGTAGTAATCTCTGGCATTACAATATTCTTATCATGCTTAATTCCTGCAATAAAAGCATCTAAAATTCCACCAATTGAGGCAATACGCGGAACCGATGATATAAAATAAAAGCTAGAAAAGTTAAAACATCAAAATTAACGAAAAAATTATTTGGGATAGGCGGAGTAATTGCAAGCAAAAACTTAAAAAGAAATAGAAAAAATACAGAACCACTGTAATCTCGCTAGTTGTAAGTATTTCAATATTTATAGCACTTTCATCATTTCTTGACTTATGGACAAAAAATTACAGGTTCATATTACACAGATTTGAGCTATAACATACGTAAATGTGGAAATGAAGCATTATATGAAAAAATTGTTGCAAAATGGGATGGAATAAAAAGATTATAGTTATTCATACCAGACTAGTGCTGAGATAGACGTAAACAAATATGGAACAGACTTTGCTAAAGAAGAATTAGAAAATAAAAAACAGATATATGAAGAAACTTCCAAGAAAATGTTGGAAAATATGAATATAATACTCTAGGTTTGACAATTGTTATGGTTAACAATGACTACTTCAAGTCTTATGTAAAAAGCCTTGGAATGAACGAGAAAGATTATTCAAATATAGCAATACTTGGAGACGATATGAACCATTATATTGGAGATGGAAAACATCTAAGGTTGAGCATTATTTTAATGTTAAAGCATGGAGAATCAATGGAAGTTACTATGGATGATGAGCAAAAGCAAATAAAAATATCTAAAATTACAGAAAAAAGACCAATGGGATATGAAAGCACATATACAGAGGGAGGCTACTTGTTTGTATCTGAAGATTATCCAGTAGTTACTAAAGATAAGAGTGAATTAAATAGTGGAAACCTATGCATAGATGCACAAAAACCATCAGAAATAGAAAACAAGCTAACAGACCTTAAAAAAAGAAGGCGAAGACTTTGAAGATATAATGATAACAAATTTAGCTGAGTATGCAGATCAACAAAAAAGGATAATAATACTCGTATCAATATTCTTGTATGGATTCATAGCAGTAATCACACTAATTGGTGTAACTAATATATTCAACACAATAACAACAAACATGATACTACGCTCAAAAGAATTTGCAAACCTAAAATCAATAGGAATGACAACAAAAGAATTTAACAAAATGATAAGACTAGAGAGCGTAATGTATGGTGCAAAATCACTATGCTAATAGGAATTCCAATAGGGCTTTTAGGCTCATATGCAATATTTAAATCATTTACAAATTCGATAGACTTTGGATTTATAGTACCATGGCAAGCAATAATAATTTCTGTAGTGTTTGTATTTATAATAGTAGGACTAACAATGAAATATTCGTTAAAGCAAAATAAACAAGAATGAAAATTTAATACAGAAAATAGGAAACAATAAGACAGGATAAAGATATTAGTCAATTTTAATATTTATATTACTTATAATTTTAACATTTTCGCTAGTACTAAAAGACCAAGATGTCTCACAAATATTTAGTGTTGTCGCAAAGGTAAAAAAGCAATATATTCTACTTGCTGTAGTTGCCATGAGCATTTACATACTTAGGAGAAGCTGTAAATATTACGAGAATATTGAAGGAGCTTGGCGAAAAATCTAAGCTTATCAGTAATATTAGGTACACACTAATTGGATTTTTCTTCAGCGCGATAACACCTGCTGCTAGTGGCGGGCAACCAATGGAGATATATTACATGCATAAAGATGATATTTCTGTTAATAGTTACAATAACAGTAGGAATTGCAAGTGCTGTAATACATTTTGACGTGCTAAAAAGCGGATTAATTTACCTATTAATACTTGGAATTATGTTAAATTCAAGTGCCTTAATGTTATTGATAATTGCGATTTTTTCAAAGAGACTTTCTAAAGGACTAATAAAATTTGTAGTGAAATTACTAAAATTCTTTAGAATTCCGAATGTAGAAAAGAAGCAAGAGAAACTAGAAAAAGAATTGGAATCATATCAAACAAGTGCGAGATACATAAAAGAGCATAAAATATTAATGCTAAAAACTGTATTAACAACTGTTGTACAAATGATAGCATATTATAGTGTGCCATATTGGGTTTATCTAGCCTTTGGTTTAACAGAGCATGGAATCTTCGAGATATTAACATTACAAGCCGTATTGTATGCAACTGTATCTGGAATTCCTTCTCCAGGATCTGTTGGAGTAAGTGAGGGAGGATTCTTAGGAATATTCAGAAACGCATTAGAACAGTAATAAGCAGTGCAATGCTATTAACAAGAGTAGCAAATTTCTATTTATTTATTATAATAAGTGCAATAATTGTTATGATAAGCACATTCAGAGAGAAAAGAATAGAAAGAAAGCAAATGAAAGAAAATACAGAAGCAGTAGAAAGTGCAGGAATAGTGGAAAACGAAGAAACAATAAAAAATACAGAAACAATAGAAAACGCAAAACTTACAGAAATTACAGAAACAACAGCAGACAAAGAAGAAAAAGAATAGCAATTAACATAAAAACACCATCATATAATATAAAAAGGTGTAGGTTTTATGGCATATTCGGACAGAGAACTTTTGGCAAGAATGATACAATGTGAAGCTGGTGGCGAGGGTGATAATGGAATGAAAGCCGTTGCATCTGTAATAATGAATAGAGTAAATGCAACTGAAGGCGAATATCTTAGAGTATCTCAGGGTGGAAATATAAGAAAATATATTTACCAAGAGGGGCAGTTTGACTGTGCAAGAGAAACTATAAGAGGAGTTTATAACAGTCAAAATATTTATAATATGAACCCAACAGACATTGAATATAATATTGCAGACTGGGCACTAGCCGGCAACAAATTAAACGAAATAGATATATGTTTATGGTACATGAATCCGTTTAAACCAACTTGTCCGAACACATTTCCATACAATGGTACAGGAAGTATTCACACTAGATTAGGCGACCATTGTTTTTACAGACCTACAGCTCTATATAGCAATACTTAGATGGTGGAGATGAAAAAATCTCATCAAACACTAAAAAAATCAAATAAAAGCAGTAATAAATTTCATTAAAAAATAAAATTTATTTAAAGTAGGGAAGACGGAATGGAAGGCAAGGAAATAGAAAAAAATCAGAACAGACAATCATTGAATCAGCAAGAAAATTGGCCAGAAACTTTAAAAAATCCAATTTACACACCAGCATTTTTACGTGAACAAATTGGAAAATTGATGCGTGTTGAATTTTTAATTGGAACAAATAATTTGGTAGATAGAATTGGTGTACTGGAGGATGTTGGAGCAAGCTATATCTTACTAAGGTCATTTGAAAATGATAGCTTAGTATATTGTGATATATATGCAATAAAATTTATCACAATATCTACTACGGGAATATATGCGAATTATCTGCAAATGAAAAACTTCAATAACATGGGTGAACCATACTATGGTTAATGTAAAAAAAGTTGAAACATAGAATTGTAGAACGAAAAAGAGGAATGTGATGTAAATGAAAAAAAAATACTATTAGTAGAAGATAACGAGATAATAATAAAAGGATTAAAATACTCTTTGGAGCAGGAGGGATTTGAAATTACTCCTGCTAAAAGTGTATATGATGCAAAAATAAAACTTGAAAATAACAAATATAATCTTATAATTCTAGATGTAATGTTACCAGATGGCAACGGTTTTGAGCTGTGCAAATATATCAAAGAAAGAGAAAAAACACCAGTAATATTTCTTACTGCAAAGGACGAAGAACAAGATGTAGTAAAAGGATTAGAGCTTGAAGCGGAAGATTATATTATAAAACCTTTTAGAACAAGAGAATTAATATTACGAATAAATAACATATTAAAAAGATATGAAAAATCAGAAAATAAAAAAATACAGTCAAAGAATGTAGTTATAGACATTGATGCATCAAGAGTATATGTAGACGAAAAAGAAATAGAATTAACAGCATTAGAATATAAAATTTTGCAGTTGCTATTTTTGAACATTGGAAAAACAGTTACAAGAGACAGCATATTGGACAAGATTTGGGACGTAGCTGGAAACTATGTAAATGACAATACTTTAACAGTTTATATAAAAAGAATTAGAAGCAAATTAGGTGACGAAGACATTATAAAAACAATAAAAGGAATTGGATATAGAATAGATAAATAAAAGAAAGGCATGAAATAAATTGAAAGAAAAAAATAAAATTTTAATATTTGGACTATGCTATATAATTATTGCAATATTGGTATTTTTAATGCTATCACAAATACAGTATGAAAAAACACAAACCAAATGAACATCGTAATAGCTGAAATAGTTGATAAAATAGTAGAAAAATATCCTGACATTGAAGAGGAAGAAATAATAAAAATACTAAATGGTACAGAACAAAGCCAGAAAAAGTACATATTAGAAAAGTATGGATACACTCAAAACACAGTAGCCATCGAGGAAATTTCAAAAGAAAGAAGCTCTTTTATAAAAATTGATATAGCAATAATTATTGCTGGTGGGATTGCTGTTACCATTGTATTACTTAGTTACAACAAGAAAAGAGAAGAAAAAATTTCAGACATAAACAGCTACATTGGAAAAGTAAATAGTGGCAACTACGAGCTAAAAATAGAAGAAAACGGAGAAGACGAATTAACAAAACTTAGAAATGAACTATACAAAACAACTGTATTGTTAAGAGAAACGGCTGAAAACAGCGAGAAAGAAAAAACAAACTTAAGCAATTCTCTTACAGACATTTCACATCAGCTAAAAACACCACTAACATCAATAAGAATAATGATTGATAACATTCAAAACAATCCAGACATGGACGAAAAAACAAGAAACGAATTTATTGAAGACATAAGCAAACAAATAGATTGGATTTCATCTCTTGTAATCTCTTTACTCAAACTTGCAAAGTTCGATGCTGGAAGTATAGTAATGAGAGATGAAGAAATAAATGTAAAAAAATTAATACAAAATATCATATCAAACCTTGCAATATTAATAGATATAAAAGACATAAAAATAGAAGAAAACATTTCAGAACAAATAACTCTTTTTGCAGACTACAATTGGCAACTTGAAGCACTTACCAACATAATAAAAAATTGTATAGAGCATAGCTTTGATGGTGGAAAAATAAAAATTGAAGCTGAAAGCAATAGTGTGTTCACCAAGATAATAATAACAGATGAAGGAGAGGGAATAGGAAAGAATGACTTAAACCGTATATTTGAAAGGTTTTATAAATCTGCAAAATCATCTGAAAACAGCATTGGAATAGGACTAGCACTTGCAAAAACCATAATAGAAAAAGAAAGAGGATATATAAAAGTAGAATCAGAAGTAGGAAAAGGAACAAAATTTGAAATAAAATATTTAAAATAAAAAGGAAAAAGACTGTATAGAAAAAAATCAAAAAAGAAAAAATAATAAAAAAAAGAAAAAATAATAAAAAAAGGTTGAAAATAAAAAATTGTAATGGTAGAATGAACTAAGAAAAATACAAAGGAGGAAAAAAAGAAAGATGAACAAAGACTTAAAAAATAAACAAGAAAAAGGAATTACCCTTATTGCTTTGGTTGTAACAATAGTTGTTTTGTTAATACTTGCAGGAGTAAGTATAAGTTTAGTGCTAAACAATAATGGAGTAATAAGTAAGGCAAAAGATGCAAAAAATCAATATGCAGAAGCACAAACAAATGAAGAGAAGCATTTCAATGAAGTAACAGATTGGATAGATACAAAAGTTGGAGAAACGACAGGCGGAGGAGGAGGTTCAGCAGGAGGTTCTGGAGATTCTACAACAAAAGTAGATGGTGTTCCAATACCAGAAGGCTACTATTACGTTGGAGGAACAAAAGCTAAGGGACTAGTAATTTCTGATAATGTAGCAGATAAGGAATTAGATAAAGGAAAAGAAAATGTAAGAAGAGATTTAGCTGGAAACCAATGGGTGTGGGTGCCAGTAGAAACACCAAGTAGTTTGTATACAACCGTAACAGCAGGCCAAGCACTTTCAGGAAGTACAGGAGTAAAAACTACAAAATATACAAATTCAGAAATAATAAGTGGAAAAACAAGAGTAAAACCAGGAGATACAAGTAGTTATAGAGAGCCAGATATAGTAACTAATTATGATAATGATACAAATGCAAAAACAGCAGGATTTAGTAGTTTAACGAATATGGCAGAGACAATGGTAAGTGAATATGATGAAATGATAAGAAGTATAGAAAAGTATAAAGGATTTTATATAGGAAGATATGAGTTAACAGCAAATGGAGAGAAGACAGGAGCTACTCAGACTAATGTAAATTGGTATACATTATATAAAAATTGTACAACATTAGCAGTAGGTTCAAAAGTAAAAACCAGAATGATATGGGGATTGCAATGGGATGCAACATGTAATTGGTTAAATAACTCTGGATTCAATATATTCAATTCAAGTTCTTGGGGAAATTATAGTACTAATGATGCAACAGGACATGGGAGTAAACAAAATACTGGATTTAGTGAAAGTTGGAAGGCAAATAATATATATGACTTTGCTGGAAATTGCTATGAATTAACCCAAGAAGCGTTCAGCACCAGCTACAGAGCTAGCAGAGGAGGCATCTATGACGGCTATGGCTCTGGCACTCCGGCTTCTTACCGTGTCGGCGGCAGTCCTACCAGCACCAGTAGCATCTATGGTTCTCGCCCTACTTTATATTTGATACCATGAGATATAGAGGCGAAGAGTTCTAAAGAAGAACTCAAAACTTCTATGACAAAGAGAAAACAAAAAGAAGGCTATGCTAACGCATAGCGAATGGAATACGTTATGTGGAAAATTTTGGGTGGTACCCATTGAATTTTATATGAAAATAAGAAAAGCAAGCGAATGTATATATTTTGCTATACATTTGCTTGTTTTTTATGTATATAAAGAAATACACTAATTGACATAATTAAGAAAAAATGGTATACTTTAAATTAGTGCAATTAGCACGGTATGTTATGCATGCTAAATGTAAATCTGTTTCAGCATGCAAAATATATGTCCGTTCCGAAATCAACCCACACAAAGTAAGCAAAACACTTACTACAACCTTAAGGAGGAGAATTATGATTCCAAAAATCATTCTTACAATTTTGGCACTGAACTTCTTTGTGATAACGGCCTCGATACTGCGTTTCATCGCAGACGAGAGGATACGGGTATATGCGGATACGTAATAGCATACACTGCATGTGCCATCTTTGGAGGCTTGTGCATTGGACTCTGCACCGTAGTTGAATCTGGAGGACTCGAGGCGATGCTTACAAACCCATTGCTAGGAAGGAATACCGTAATTGGATTATTTCTGATGTTAGCTGGATCTTGGGCAGATATGTGCATGTATGTAAGCCGTAAAGAACCAGACGATAACGACCAAGAAGAGGAAGTCAAAGAGACGAAAGGAAAAAGGGACGACAGGTAAAAAATAACGGACATATACGACAGACGGGAGCTTTAGGGCTCCCATTTGTCGTTTTTTTTTTAATTCCACCAAAATTTAATCAAAAAATTTCAGTCAATTGAAAAAGTAAATGCCATTTGGAAAAACTAAATTCTATTGACCGACTAAAAGCTATTGAAAAAAATTCCAAATAGAATTTAATAAAAATTGTTGACAAATTTTTTTTGTATGCATATAATGAATATGTGAACAAATATTCAAACGAAACAAAAAAATGAAATAAAACAAAATTTGAACCCGCCACATGGAATTAATATTAATCAATAGAAGTGGCAGGACAATAACTAAAATTAAAGAAAGGAACAAAAGGTATGGAAGAAAATGTTGAACAAATTAGCATCAATGTTGAAAAGGTAAATAAAATAAAAAGTAATATGCCAGATGATGACTTGTTATTTGATATAGCGGAGAATTTTAAGGTGTTTGGAGATTCAACAAGAATGAAAATAATTTCAGCTTTGCTAGAAGATGAATTAAATGTTTCTGAAATTGCTGCAATTACAAATTCGACTCCATCTGCAATTTCTCATCAATTACGAGTTTTAAAACAGGCTAAACTTGTTAAGGGCAGAAAAGATGGTAAAGCTGTGTATTACAGCCTAGATGATGAACATGTAAGAACTATATATGAAATAGGAAAAGAGCATGTAGAGGAAGAACAGGTATAATAGCTAGTAATGACGAAATTACAGGGCAATAAAACAACCGAGTAAAAAATAATGCAATAACAAAATTACAATATAATAAAACAACAAAATAACGAGATAGTAAAAAATACAAATAAGGACAATAACTTTAATAAGTAAAACAAAAAATACTCCAAAGAAAGGAATTTTTTATGAAAAGATATGAATGTAAAATTAGTGGATTGGATTGTGCTGATTGTGCAAACAAAATCCAAGAAGAGTTAAGCAAAAATCCAGAGCTTGAAAATGTATCTGTAAGTTTTGCTAAACAAAAAATAGTATATGAAACGGAAAAAGTTTCAAGAGAAGAAATAAAAAAAGTTGTAAAAAGTCTTGAACCAGAAGTTGAGTTTATAGATGAGGAAGAAACTATTGAACTTGATGGAAAAGACCAGAAAAATGAGCAAGCCAAAAAAGAAAACAAGAAAAAAGTTTATGATGCATACCATTAGACTTTTAGTAGGAGCTTTAATTGCAATTATAGGCTTATATGCTAAGATTCCTGAACCGGTATCAACAATATTTGTGCTTGCAGGTTATGCGATTCTTTTATATAGAACTGCAAAAAATGCAGTATATTTATTGTTTAAAAGTAAAACAATAAACGAGAATTTATTAATAACAATTTCTTGTATTGGAGCATATTTAATTGGTAAACATTCAGAAGGATTAATGGTAATTATCTTATATGAAATAGGAAAAATACTTGAGGAAAAAGCAATAAATAAAACTAGAAAATCTATTTCAAGCCTTATGGATATAAAACCTGCTTATGCAAATTTGAAATTACAAGATGAAATAAAAGTTGTTAGACCTCAAGATGTAGAAGTAAATCAAATTGTTATTGTAAAACAAGGAGAAAAAGTACCACTAGATGGTGTTGTTGCAAAGGGAGAGGCTAATTTAAATACTGCATCTTTAACAGGAGAAGCAAAGCCACAAAGTGTTCAAATTGGAGCTAATGTCTTGTCTGGAAGCATTGTTTTAGATGGTCTTCTTGAAATAAGAGTAACCAAGAAATATGAGAATAGTACTGTTAGTAGAATACTAGAATTAGTTGAGAATGCAACAGACAAGAAAGCAAAAACAGAAACTTTTGTAAATAAGGCAGCTAAAATATATACACCAATCGTGCTTGAATTGCATTTTTACTAGGAGCATTTTTACCACTGGTTTCAAATGTTCCATACACAACAGAAAATGGTTCAATTTATAGAGCTCTAATATTCTTAGTAATCTCTTGCCCTTGTGCAATAGCAATATCAATTCCTCTATGTTATTTCTCTGGAATTGGAAAATCATCTAAAGAAGGAATTCTTATAAAGGGAAGCGACTATTTAGATGGATTGAAAGACATAAAAGAAATTGTATTTGATAAAACAGGAACACTCACAAAAGGTGAATTTATAATAGATAAAATAGAAAGTTATGATTCGGAATTTAATCAAAAAGCCATTCTTCAATATGCCGTACTTGGCGAAAGTTATTCAAATCATCCTATTGCAAAATCAATTGTAAAAAGTGCAAAACATTCTGAAGATGAGACAATGGAAGAAGCTTTAATAGATGACAGCAATCAAGTAAGAGAGTTTGCAAATCAAATAAAAGAAAGCAACAAAGTTTTGGAACAATTTATAAAAGAGAACAAAGAAAATGTTGAAAATTTTGAAGAGGTTGCAGGAAAAGGAATAAAATACAACATTGACGGAAATACAGTTTTGCTTGGAAACAGCTTACTTGTTGGAAAAGAAAATGAAGAAGCAGACGCTACAAAAATATATGTTAAGTTTAATGAAAAGTTAGTTGGAGCAATTACTTTAAAAGACGAGACTAAAGAAGATGCAAAAGAAGCTATACAAAAATTAAACGACAGAGGAATTATAACTAAAATGTTCACTGGTGATTGCAAAGAAGTTGCCTTTAGAATAGCTCAAGAATTGAAAATAAAAGAAGTAAAATCTAACATGCTTCCAAACGATAAGTACGAAGAACTTGAAAAAAAGAATTAAAGAAGTTTAAACAAACATCAGGAAAAGTTGCATTTGTTGGAGATGGAATAAACGACTCACCAGTACTTGCCCGTGCAGATGTAGGAATATCAATGGGTGGAGCCGGATCCGAATCTAGTATAGAAGCTTCTGATGTGGTTATAATGACTGACTCAATTGAAAAGATAAATGATGCAATAGATATTTCAAAGAAAACAAGTAAAATAATAAAACAAAACATAATATTCTCTATAGGAGTAAAAATTCTAATATTAATTTTAAGTGCCTTAGGAGTTGCAAATATGTGGGAAGCAGTATTTGCTGATGTTGGAGTAACACTAATAACAGTACTAAATGCAATTAGAATATTGAAATAAGATGTGTATTGTGATATTATTCTTTTGGAAAATTATTTTTTCACAAAGGCATAAATTAGGAAACGGGTGATAAATATGATTCAGTTATTTGATATAAAAAAAGAATAACAAGAAACTAAAACTTCAAGATAATGAGCTATTGAATAAATATGCTGAAATGTCTAAGAAGAATAATGAAGAAATATTAAAATACACAAACAGCAATGAAAAAGGTCTTAACAGAAAGCAGGCTGAAGAATTGCTTATTGAAAATGGACCTAATATAGTTGTAAAAAATGAAAAAAAGAGCAGATTTTATTTTCTGTTTAATAGTTTTAAGGATAAATTTATAATAATCTTACTTATACTAGCGGTTATAAATTATATTTTAAGTGATGCAATTAGCACATATATAATTCTTGGAATTGCAGTAATTAGTGCTTTAATAAGATACTTCCAGGATTATAGTGTATATAAATTTAATCAGGAATTAAAATCAAAGCTATATACAACAACACATGTAGTACGTGACGGAAAAGAAAAAGAAGTTAGAGTAGAGAATGTTGTTATTGGAGATATTGTTCACTTGAACGCAGGTGTGATGATACCAGCAGATTTATATATGTTGGAGAGCAAAGATTTATTTATAAATCAATCTGTTTTTACAGGAGAGAGTGTTCCTGTAGAAAAAAGAGCTAATGTTGACGCAAAGGCAAATAACACAAAAGAAATCTTCTCGATGCAAAATATATGCTTGATGGGTTCTAGTGTCGTAAGTGGAAGTGGTACAGGAGTTGTAATTGATACAGGATTCTCAACCTATCTTGGAAAAATGAGCAAAGAAGTAGATACTAAAAAAAAGAGCCTACTAATTTTGAAAAAGGAATGAACAACATTACAAAAATGCTAATAAAATATATGAGTGTTGTATCTGTTGCTGTTTTTGTAATATATGGATTTATCAGAAAAGACTGGCTCGAAGCAATTTTATTTGCTCTTTCTGTTGCGGTTGGGATTACACCAAGCATGCTACCAATGATTGTGAATGTAAACTTAACAAGAGGTACAAAGGTACTTGCAAAAAAGAAAACTCTTGTAAAAAATATAAATTCAATTCAAAATTTAGGTGCTATAGATATTCTATGCACAGACAAGACGGGAACCTAACGGAAGATAAAATTGTGTTGCAAAAATATATAGATGTAAATGGAAAAGAAGATAATTCTATTTTGGAATATGCATATCTAAATAGTTATTTTGGAACAGGAATGAAGAACTTGGTAGATAGGGCAATTATCAGCTATGGAAATAAAGTTGGAACAAATAAGATAATAAGTGATTATCAGAAAATAGATGAAATTCCATTTGACTACACAAGAAAAAAGAATGAGTGTGGTTGTAAAAAACAACAAAAATAATGGCTACAGAATGTTTACAAAAGGTGCATTGGAAGAGGTATTAAAAACCTGCACAAAGGTTAAGTATGATGGAAAAATAGTAGACATTACAGATGAAATGATAAATATAGTTGAAGAAAAAGCAAAAGAGTTTGCGTCTCAGGGAATGCAGGTAATTAGCTTGGCTTCTAAAAAGAGAGTACAGGGGTGTAAATGTGTTCAGTGTTGAAGACGAGAAAGATATGACCTTTATAGGATTTGTTGCATTCTTAGATCCACCAAAGAAAGATGTAAAAGCAACATTAACAAGATTAAAAAAGATAGGAATTACTACCAAAATATTGACTGGAGACAATCCTTATGCAACCTCAAACATCTGTAACTTAGTTGGAATAGACAACAAAGAAATACTGTGCGGAACTGATATAGATAAATTAAGCAATGATGAGCTAAAAGTAAAGGTAGAAGAAGTTTCAGTATTTGCTAGAATGAATCCACTTCAAAAAAAAGAAAGAGTAGTAAAACTTCTAAAAGAAAATGGACATGTAGTTGGATATATGGGAGACGGAGTAAACGATTCGCCATCATTACATGTAGCTGATGTTGGAATTTGTGTAAGCAGTGCAACAGACATTGCAAAAGAAGCAGCAGACATCATATTATTAGAAAAAAAATCTAGACGTAATATACAATGGAGTAATAGAGGGAAGAAAAGTATATGGCAATATTATAAAATATATGAAAATGGCACTAAGTTCGATTTCGGTGATGTATTTAGTATAGTAATTGCAAGTATATTCTTACCATTTTTACCATTGCTACCAATTCAAATGTTATTACAGGATTTCTTGTACGACATATCTCAAATTGCGATTCCTTATGATAATGTGGACAAGGAATTCTTGGAGAAACCAAAGAAGTGGAGCACTGCTGGAATAAGTAGCTTTATGAATGTAATGGGAATAACCAGTTCAGTAATAGATGTAATAGCCTTCATAGGATTTTGGTTCTTATTCGGATATGGAGCACAAAAAGAAACATACTTCCAAACAGCCTGGTTTGTAGAATGTTTAATATCAGAAACAATGATAATTTACTATGTAAGAACTGCTAAAAAGCCATTCATAGAATCAAAGGCAAACAAGTGGCTGATGCTCGGAACAGCAGTAACAATAATAGGAACAATCATTACACCAATACTATTACATGATGTAGAAAGCTTTCACTTTGAAATTCTACCACTTAAATATTATGCATTCGTATTAATTCTTTTAATATTATATACAATATTAGTAGAGGTAATAAAGAAAAAATATATTAAGAAACATGGAGAGTGGCTATAATTACTGGCAAAAAGTTTCAGAAAATCAGCCCAATAATATAATAAATTTTTGAAGCATAAAATTATTGCTTTTTATAATAAAATAGTATACAATGATTAAAAATAAACGAAAAATTTCCAAAGAAAAGGTGTGAAGGAAAATGAAAGAAACGAAAGAGCAAGCAGAAGTAAAAAAAGAAAACAAAACTGTAAATAATTCTAAAATGGAAAAAGAGAGTATAGAAAAAACATTAAAAAGTCTACCAGAGGAAGATTTAAAAGAGCTAAAAAAGCATTGTAAGTGGAAGAAAATTCTGCAAAAAAGGTCGTAGACTAAAAGACATAACCAGAGAAGAATTAGAAAGATATGAATATGAAAATAATAGCGGAATTTTCACTAAGCTATTCAAACATCGTTCATTCAAGAAAAAGAAAGAACAGCTTATGCTTGAGTGTAGAGTGTACAGCATAATAAGAACTGTAATAGCAGAATGTATAGATGAAATCAGAGCGGACGAAAAATATGTTCCAATCAGGAATGAAGAATTAATAAATAAAGTAAAAAGAAAAAATATTGAAATAAAATAGGCATAAACTTATGAGTTTGAATTTCAATGTTTAATATAGATGTACAAAAAAATAGTTAATAAATATACATCTGAATTTTGAACAATGAAACAGCAAATACAATATAGTTAAAATAAATGTGATTTTCAAGTAGAATTTTTATGTAAATAAAGCATTCTGCTTGATTTTTATTCAAGTGTATTGTAAAATATTAGATAGGAAAGGAGCATAAAATGAATCAAATTCTTGTTACAGAAAAGTTATATATTACACCAGAAATTAAAAAAAGAAAAAAAGAATGTATAAAGTTAGATTCTTTTTTATCTGTTTTTTTTAATATGCATATTATGCTCTTATTACATATATGCTGAAAGCGACGACAGAAATAAAAGTGAAGAAGTATCTCATCAGATTGCAGCTGATTATAGTAATGCGAATAAAGAGAAAGAAAATGACACGACAACGGCAAAATTTATAAATGATGTTATGATTGTTGCGTTAGACGAAAGACAATCTGAGAATGCACAAAATGATATTGTAGAAGATTTACCTCAAGAAACAAGCGTGACAGAGTATGTAGCAAAGGACGGAGAAGATTATACAGCAGAAGCATTTTTAACAATACCAAAACTAGACATTAGCTATCCAGTATTATCAAAAACTTCTGATGAATTATTAAAAATTTCGTTAAACAAGTATTGGGGAAATGGTCCAAATAATGTAGGAAACTATTGCATAGTTGGACACAACTACGCAAATGGAAAACTATTTGGAAAGTTATCTCAAATGGAAATTGGAGATATTGCAGAACTTAAGAGCACAAGCAACGGAAAAAACAGTGCAATATGAAGCTTATGCAAAATATACAGTAAATCCAGATGATGTAAGTTGCACGAGTCAATTGACTGATGGAAAAAGAGAAATAACTTTAATAACATGTAAGAATTTCGGAACACAAAGATTAATAATAAAATGTAGAGAAATATAAATGTTTTTAGAAATTTGAATTTACTATAAAAGGAGAATAAACTCAAGAATAACCGGAAAAAATAAGTAAAAAATTCAAAATAAAATTGTAAAAATAACAATAAAACGAAAAAATAAAGATGTACCAATAACTGCACCAAAATAAAATAGAGAGGTGTGAATATTGTAAATGAATAAAAAGTTATATAAACAAGAAAAACAGGAAATAACTTTAAAAGAAATAAAAGAGCAACAGGAAGATTGGTACAGAAATTTTACTGAAATGTTATGTAAGAAAAAAGAAAAGAATATTTTGTGCGAACAGGAATATTCAGATTACCAGATTTCTGAATTATGTGAGAAATCACAAGAATACGAATTTAGTAAATCCAATAAACTTGATAAAATTAATAAATTGGATAAGGTTGATAAAATAGACAAACTTAATGAAGGTAATACTTTTAATAATTTAAATAAGATTAATAGCTTGACTAATATCAATAAGTTTAATACAATGGCTTTTCAACCGGTTATAGAAAATAAAAAAAGAAGCAACAAACATAATAAATGAAGTTTTAAAAATCTTAAATGAAAATCAACTAAAAAATGAAGAAATAAAAAATAGTAAAAAATAATTACACAAGCCTTAAAAATTTAGATGGAGAGGCTTGTGTTTTGTTTCAAAATATAAAATCTGAAAATATATATTATTTGATACAGATTATAAACAAAATTGATTATAATATGCCATTAAACATTATAGAATGTTATTACCAAAACATGAGAAGACTGCTAAAAGAGAAAGACAACTTTAATAAAATTCCACTAATAATTCCGTGCATAATTTATATAGGAAAAGAAGATTGGAAGGCGAAAAGAAATATTGAGCAAGACAGAAATAACTTCAAATGCTTTGAAATACCAGAAAAAAAGATGAGTTTAGGAAAATATATATTACTAGAAACTAACAAAATAAAAGACGAAAAGCTGGTTGAGATGAATGGAATACTTCCGAAACTATTAGTAGTTGAAAGAACAAAGAAGTTTGAAAAGCTTATGAAAATAGTAAATGTTATAGATTATATAAAACCTGAAAAAAAAAAGATACAAAGATAATCAATGAATACCTTTATTATAAGTTATGTGAAAGTTGTGGCAAGAGAAGTGCAGACATAAAAAAATAAAAAGAATGAAAGAGGTGGAAAAGAATTTGAATTTTGTTGATATAATAAACATGCAAATTTACAAAGAGAAGAAAAAGGCAAAGATAGAAGAGAAAAATCGTATCGAACAAAGAATGAGAAAAAATGGTATAAATGAAAATATAATAAAAAAGATTATTGGGAGAAAAGGCTAAAAGCTTAAATTGAATTTACTTATGAATAAAAAAATAACAATAAAGATTGTATGAAAAGAAAAGAAAAAATAATTTTTATGACAATTTTAATTATGTAAATTTTGTCTTGACGTTTATATTTCAATTAAATATAATTATTCCAGTAAGAAACGAAGGAGGAATTAATTATGGCCAAAAAAGCAGAAGAAAAAGAAGAAGTTAAGACAATTGTTTGGGTATTCTGGATTCTATTTGCAATAGTTGGAGTTGGATTGTTATTTGCAGGAATACAAAGCAGTGTATTCGGAAACAGCATAGTAACATCTATAATGCTAGTTACAATAGGACTAGTTCTACTATTCGTTGGATTAATAATGGTTCTTGGAAAAGCCAATATAATAGCAAATGATCTTGAACTACCAAAATCAGAAAAAAATAATCTTGAAATGAATATTATTACAAAAACAAACATATATATTGTTAAACCGATTACAAAGGAGGAACAATATATATGTTTTTTGTTTTCAATAAAAGAAAAATAAATTCATATTTAATATCATTAGGAACAGTAGCAATTTTGTTTTCTATATCGTTTATGAGCATTAGCAAAAATCCTGAAAATACAATACAAACTCAGGCAAGTGTACAAAACGAAATATTTGAGCCAATATTTAAGTCAGAAACTACAACAAAACAAATTGCATTAAGTATAAATTGTAGTGAAAACGCAGAAAATATAGAAAGTATATTAGAAATACTCGCAAAAATGAACTCAAAAGCGACATTTTATATAACTGGAAAAATTGCAAAAAAGAAAACTCTGAAAAGGTTAAGAAAATAATTGCCTCTGGAAACGAAGTCGGAAGCCTATCAAATAACTACATGCATTTAAACTTAAAAAGTGTTTTAGAAGTTAGAAAAGAAATACAAGAATCAGTAGAAATACTAAATAAAATCACAAATCAAAAAGTAAAAACATTTAGAGCTCCGTACGGAGAATATAATAAAACAATAGTAAAAGAGGCAAGAAATCAAAACTTGGAAATAGTCGGATGGAATATAGATTCACTTGACTATAATGGGTTAGACGAGGAAGAAATGATTGAAAGAATAAATGAAAACTTGAAACCTGGAAGTATAGTACTTATGCATAATTCAGCCAAGAATACAGCAACAAGCTTGGAAGGAATAATAAGTAATTTACAAAAAGTGGATATAAAATAACAACAGTTCAAGAACTTATAAGTTAAATTTATAGATTTTTGCAAATCTAAATATTTTAAAGGAGAAGTGATCACAAAAGCAACTTGAGATCACATAAGAAAAAATGCCTTTTATAGAAATAATTACAGGCACGAAAAGTCAAATTGAACTTAATAAGATGATGAGTGGAGAAATAGTAAATAACTGTGACATAATGTATATAAAAAGAAAAAAAATATAGAGAACATAAAAAATATAAAATTAGAAACATTAATCATAAATAAAGAAGTTAAAAAATAATGAAATTATGAATAAAATTATTTTTAATGCCAAGAATCTAATATATAATAAAGATTTTAATGAGAAGTTATCTATTGGAAAGACAAAAGAAGAAAAGGAAGAAATAGAAGGAAGAAAAATAATAACTATTGGTTACAATTCGAAGAGCGACATAACAGTATCTAGTGTTCTTGAAGATGAAGCGCTTATTTGCATTCAAAATACAATTGTAAGCGCTTATGGCAGAAAAATTCTTCCACAAGAAGTGAAAGTAGACGTAAAATCGAACGTAAATATATACAATATTATGATAATTATTGCTTTAACATGCTTGTATGCTAGGTAAATAGGCAGTTTTTTATAAAAAAATCATAAAAAATTCAAAAAATCAACTTTTTATGTAGACAAATCCAAAAAATGGTAGTATAATAAAGAATGTAAGTTAGAAAAAAACTAAAAATACAAGTACTTTAAAAAAAAAGTAAGAGGAGGAAATTAAAGTTGGATACAGTTTATTCAGAAAATAACCACATTATATTAGTGGGAAAGGTAACTAGTGAAAAAAGATTTAGTCATGAAATATATGGAGAGAAATTCTACATATTTGACTTAAGTGTACCACGTTTAAGTGGAAATGCTGATATTATACCAATAACAATATCAGAAAGATTAATGGTAAATGGAGACTTACCAATCAATACAAAAATAACAGTTGAAGGTCAATTCAGATCTTACAACAGTTATGGAGAAGGAAAGAACAAATTAGTTTTAACAGTATTTGCTAAAAACGTAACATTATTAGATGACCAAGAAAGCGAAGTAGAAGCAAGAAAAGACTTTATATCAAACGAAGTAACATTAATTGGTTATATATGCAAAAAAGCCGGTTTATCGTCAAACACCATTTGGAAGAGAAATAGCAGATATATTGTTAGCAGTAAATAGAGCATATAGCAAATCAGACTATATTCCTTGTATTGCATGGGGAAGAACAGCTAGATTCTGCGAAAATATGGAAGTTGGAACAGAAGTAAAAATAGTAGGTAGAGTCCAATCAAGACAATATGAAAAGAAACACGAAGATGGAACTATTGAGAATAAAGTTGCTTACGAAGTTTCAGTAGGAAGCTTAGAAGTAATAGAAAAGAAAGATTCTACTGCAGAAACTGAAAATAAAGAAGAAGTTGCAGAAGTAGAAGAAAATAAAGAGGCTATATAATTAGATAAAATGAACATAAATAAATTCCTTTAAGATAAGAAAGAAGTGCTACGAAAACGTGGCACTTTTTTTTGCTTCTTTATTTCTTTTTTTCTGGTGGAATTATAACATTTTTCTTTGAATTTGTTTCTTCATCAGGTTTTGCAATATCTAAATTATCTGAAACAGGAGAGATATTTAAATTCTTTCCATCTCCTGAAATAACTGTAATTTCCTTTTTATTTCCGTTCTCCATTGTTAGTACCCATTCCTTTCCTTGTTTGCTAATAAGAGCAATGCAAAATATATAAAATTTTTAAACTAAATCTCTTTTTAAAAACCATATGTATTATATCATAATTTTTAGGAGTGCACAAGGAAAAAAGAGATACAATTTGGTTCGGGGGAAAAATTGTACCTTGAAAAATATAGCTGAAAAACATTGAAAAAGATTGCCAAATGTAGTAAAATATTGATGTAATGTATAGAAGGGAATAGAAGAATGAATTTAGAAAAACAGAAGGCAATAATTGAGGCAATTTTATTTGCTGCAGGTAGAGTAATAAAAAATTAATGAATTTATGGCAATATTAGAAATATCTTCTGACGAAGTTATTTCAATTATAAATAAAATGCAAGATGACTATAAATGTGAAAATCGTGGAATAGAAATAATTAAAGTTGAAGATGGATATCAACTTGCAACTAAAAAAAAAGAAATGTACGAGTATTTGTACCCAATATTTGATAAGAGAAGCAAACCAAATCTTTCAAATGCATCTATGGAAACTCTTGCAATAATTGCATATAATCCAAAGATTACTAGAGCTGAAATAGAGGCAATAAGAGGAGTTAATTCAGATGGTACAATTTATAAATTATTAGAATATAACTTAATCGAAAATGTTGGAAAGGCTGATTTACCAGGAAGACCAACGATGTATTCAACAACAGAGAATTTCTTGAAGATGTTTGGAATTTCTTCTTTAGAAGAGCTTCCTGATTTACCAAGATATAAATTAGATGAAAACGAACAAATTGTAATTGAAGATGTAATGAATGAACAAGAAAAATCTAAAGTTAATAGTACAGACAGCAACACAAAAGAAAATACAGATGAAATACAAATGGAGGCTCCAATGCCCGAAAGGGAAAATGAGGATGTAATAAAAGAAAAATAACATATAGAAAAAGCTAGAAAAGTAGTTGCATACACACAGATTGTTATTTAAGGAAAGGTTTATGGGAACCTGAAAAACCTAAATTTATTATGTAAGGAGCGTATGGCAAAAAAGTCATACAAAAATAAATATGAGATTATCACAAACAGGATTAGGAACAATAAGAGTAAATAATTTAGATAAAAGCTATCCAGCACAAGATATATTATTACAAACAAACCAATTAGTACAATATGGAACAGGAATTTATGCGTACAATAATGTACCATTAAAATTAAGAGAAAATGTAGAAAGTGTTATTAAAGGAATTCTAGACAAATATGGTTGTATAGAAATATTACTTCCAACATTGCAACCAGCAAAACTTTGGGAAGAGTCAGGAAGACTTTCTAAATACATAGAAGAAGGTGTTATGCTTTCTGTTAAAACAGACAAGGGAGACTTTGTAATGGCTCCAACAGCTGAAGAAGCTGTTACAGACTTTGTAAGAGGCAGAATAAGTTCATACAAAAATTTGCCAGTTACACTATACCAAATTGGAGAAAAATACAGAAACGAAATTCGTACAAGAGGATATTTATTAAGAGGAAAAACATTCCCAATGATGGATGCATACAGCTTTGATTTGAACGCTGAAGAATGTGCTAAAACATACCAAAAAATTAGAAAAGCATACTTAGAAATATTCGAAATATTAGGACTAAATGCAAAACCAGTTGCGGCAGACAGCGGAGCAATGGGTGGAAACTTATCAGAGGAATTCATGCTAGAATCACCAATCGGAGAAGATACAATATTAGTAGACAAGGCAACAGGAGTCGCTTTTAATACAGAAATTCTAGAAAGAGAAGATGCAGACGAATACCTAAAAGAAAAATACGGGGTTCAGGATAAAGAAAATGTAGTAGCTAAAAAGTCAATAGAATTAGGACACATATTCCAATTAGGAACAAAATACACAGAATCTATGAATGCAAAATACATCGACCAAGATGGAAACGAGCAATTATTATACATGGGCTGCTATGGAATTGGTGTAAGTAGAACAGTTGCAACAATTTACGAAGAAAATGTTGTAAATGGAAAAAACGGAGAACCAATGGGAATTTCATTACCAGTAAGTGTTGCACCATATTTGTTACAAATAGTTGCAGTAGACGATAAAAAAGGAAGTTGCAGAAAGAATTTACAACAAATTAATGGAAGCGGGAGTTCCTGTTATAATAGACGATAGAGCTCAAGGAATGTTAGGTGCAAAAAAATAAAAGATTGCTACATGTTTGGAACACCATACATGCTGGTACTTGGAAACAAGGCTCAAGAAGGAAGCTTCGAAATTGAAAGCACTAAAACAGGAGAAAAGAAAATATTCACAGAAGACGAATTAGTAAACGAATTTGTAAAAATGAACAATGCAAGAAAATATGTAAAATAGATAATAAGATGAAAATTTCGCCCAAAAGGGACGCCCTTTTTGGACGAATAATATTATGTAAAACATCAGTAAGATAAAAATGTTTAAAAATTTATAAAAATACCCAAGAGAGTTTGAATCTCTTGGGTAATCTTTTTATTTTTTAGTTAATATATCTAATATTTTAGGATAAATTGTATCAGCATTATTTTGCCAATTGTCAACAATATCTTTGGCTTGTTCACGAGAACCAGCGAATGTTTTTACTTCAAATACAGTTTCATTATTATCAACAACTTTGCAGGTTATAATATAGTGATCTTCACTAATTGGCGTGTATTCTGCAACAATAGATTGCTCTTCTTCGGCAGTGTCTAAAATAGGTTTTAAATTTGTATCAGCCTTAAGCTTTATAATTCCGGGAAGAAGGTCCAAAGTTAAATCTAATGTAGTCTTACCCGAATCTGTTATTTGGTATAAAGTTTGCTCTTCTTTCTCAAAAGATAGAATATATCCTACTTCAATTAAATCTAGTACGAACTGTTGAAAATAAAAATAATTCATTTGAACAGCTGCTAAAACTATTTTATATAATACATCATTTGTTAGTGGTTTGCCGGTTTTCTTTTTCTAATACATACAAAATAAGAACTTTGTTTTCGGCAAGTGTTTCATCATCAGATGTTAGTTTCAAATTAATTCAACTCCATATTAAAAATTATCAAAGTATAAGTAAATATTTGATAGCAGTATTATATCATAGATATTGCGAAAATCAAGTGTAAAAATTATAAAACGTATGAAAATAATTAAAAGCTATTGAAATAAAATATTCGATATGTTATTATAAATTATACAAAGTATCAAAAATGCAAAAGAAAAAAGGAGCAGAAAAAACAAAATGAATAAAACAGCAAACCGTTGTGGCTGTACACACGCACACTGCATATTTTATGGAAGAGAAAAATTAGCAGATATTGCTAAGTTTTATTTAGCATACAAAAAAATAAATGATAAACAAAGACGAGAGTAGTCTAAAATGGCTATTCTAGTCTTTTTGGCGTATAATTTGATATAAAAATTTTATAATATACAAAGGATTAAGCAAAAAAAAACAAGGAGGTTTATTATAATGAAGAAAGAAAAAGGAATTACAATTGTTGCTCTGTCAGTAACGATAATTGTATTATTGATTCTTGCTGGAATAAGTATAAAATTAGTTTTAGATAATAATGGAATAATTGGAAACGCTCAAACGGCTAAAAATCAATATATAGAAGCAGAAGCAAATACTGAACAGGGAATTGGAGAGCTTTCTAATGTTCTATCGTCAAATCTAAATCATAATAGAAATAATGGCACTAATACTACGACAAATACGGTGAATCCAACACCAACTCCAGAGCCAACAAAATACACATTAACAATAAATGCAGGAGCGGGAACAACTACAGGTTCAACAAATGTTCAAGGAACTAGCGGAAGTACAGTAACAGTTAGTAACCCAACACCACCAAGCGGTTACACAGTAACTTTAAATGGAAACGACGGAGTGATAGGAACATCGAGTACGGCAAGTTTCAAGACAACATATAGCTTTTCAAGATGGAATTTATCAGGAGGGGGTTCAATTTCTGGAACAACTTATACATTCGGAAACAGTAATGGAACACTAACAGCACAATACACACATACAGGAAGGTCTTTACCAACAGCCACAAGGAGTGGTTATACGTTTAAAGGTTGGTATACGACTGCAACAGGTGGAACGAAAATCGGAGATGCAGGAACTGTATATACGCCAACGTCAAATGTGACAATATATGCACAGTGGGAGAAAAATGTTATAACATCAAAATTGACATTAAATACAGGAGCAGGAAAAGCAAATTCAGATACAAGCTTCCAAGGAAATTCAGGAACAAGCATAGCAATAACAAGTCCAACAGCACCAAGTTCATATGTATTATATCTAGAGAATAATGACGGTTCATATTCATCAACAACATTAACATCATCATTTACATTTAGCGGTTGGTCATTATCAGGTGGAGGTTCAATATCAGGTTCAACATACACATTTGGAGATACTGATGGAACTTTAACAGCACAATATACACAAAAAGGAATAACTCTAACAAAACCAACAAGAACAGGATATACACTTAAAGGATGGTATACAGCAAGTTCAGGAGGAACAAAGGTTGGAAATGGCGGAGATGTATATAAACCAAGTGCAAATGGAACAACAATATATGCACAATGGGAACAAATTATAGTAACATCAAAAGTAACATTAAATGTTGGAGCAGGAACAGCAAATTCAGATACAAGCTTCCAAGGAAATTCAGGAACAAGTATAACAATAACAAAACCAACTGCACCAAGTTCATACACAGTATATTTGGAAAACAACGATGGCTCATATTCATCAACATCAGCAAGATCAACATTCAAATTTAGTGGCTGGTCATTATCAGGAGGAGGTTCAATATCAGGTTCAACATATACATTTGGAACAAGTAATGGAACTTTAACAGCACAATATACGCAAACAGGAATAACACTTACAAGACCAACAAGAACAGGATATACACTAAAAGGTTGGTATACAGCAAGTTCAGGAGGAACGAAAGTTGGAAATGGCGGAGATGTATATAAACCAAGTGCAAATGGAACAACAATATATGCACAATGGGAGAAAGATGCTTCAGCGGAGTACACCTTGACAATAAATGCAGGAGCAGGAACTGCAGCAGGAGAAACCAGTATTACAGGAACACCAGGAACAACTGTTAAGATATTAAATCCTTACCCACCAAGTGGTTACACGATAACATTTAATGCAAATAATGGTTATTGCTCAACCGGTAGCTTAACAACGTCTTATAACTTCAACAGATGGACTGTAACGAGTGGGTATGGAAGCGTATCAGGACAAACTTACACATTTGGAAATGGAAATGGAACAGTTACAGCAAGTTATTATCAAAATGGAGCATATTTGCCAACGGCAACAAGAAGTGGCTATACATTTAAAGGTTGGTACACATATTCATCAGGTGGAAGCAAGGCAGGAAGTGCGGGAGAATATTATTATCCAAGCAGTAATATAACGCTATATGCACAATGGGCAACAGACGCATATTCACCAATTATTACTCAAGACACCTACAGCGCAACAAATGGACCTGTAACAGTAACAGCACGATCACCACAATCAGGTTATACTGTTCAAATTACAATGGAAGACCCAACTGTAGAATCAAATTGGGAAGACATATCTTCTACTGCAGTATATGAAAACACTGCAGTATATGTAAGATTGAAAAATGGTTCGACAACTTATAGTTATTCTACACATAATGTAACTAATATAAATGCATTCAATTATACATCAGGAAGGGGACATAATACACTTGTTATTGATACAAGTACTTATACAGTACAGTATCAGTTGAATTCTATTCCAACAGGTTCGTCAACTACAAAGACTTTCACAGCATATTATAGAGTTGAGGGGGACAATAGCTATAAAGTTCGAGAATTTTCTGCTACTGTTGTAAGTGGAGGATCGTATAGATTAAATATGCCGGTAGATTCAAGTGCTATGAGTAAAAAGGTGTATGTATACGTTGTAAGTACAAATACTGATGGAACTAGAACTTTAGTAAGAAAAGCATGGATAAACTGTAAAACAGGAAGCACTTATTATGATCCGTAATAATAGGTTATATCCTAAATTGACATGATGTTAGTATATAAAATCATAACTATCAAGGACTGAAATTTTAAAATTTATTAAACCAACTAGGTTTAATAAAAAGCAAAGTTTCAGTTCTTTTCTTATGGAATTTCCCAAAATTTCTGTACATTAATTTTCAACTATGATATACTAACTATATAATAAAACAGGTGGAGGAAAAGTGGAAACATTATACGAAATATTAGAGGTAAGCCGAAAAGCCTCAAAAGAAATAATTGAGAAAGCATATAAAACACTTGCAAAAAAATACCATCCAGATTTGCAAATGACTGAGGAAGATAAAAAAATAGCCGAAGAAAAAATGAAAAAAATAAATGAAGCATATAGTGTTTTAGGAAATGAAGAAAAGAAGGCAGAATACGATTATAAATTGCAACAAGAAGAACAAAATGCAAGAAGTACTGAAAATCCAACATATTATCAAGAGACTGGATACGAAAGACAAAATCAAGAATATTATAATCAACCAAATGTTACACAAGAAAATTACAACCAACAGCCCAATGAATATGATAGAGACTGGAGAAATGAATTTGCAAATTTAAGTAAAAAGAGCAAAAGAAAACTGCAAAGAAAATACAAAAAGAAGCAAGTGAAGAATATAGAAAACAGTATGAAAATTACTTTAGAAGTTTAGGATTTAAAATAAAGCATAAATGGACTTTTAAAGATTTTCTTACGGTATTATTAGTACTTGTTGCTGTAGCAATAATAATCTGTTTATTATGGATAATCCCTCCAACGCATGCTTATATGCTAAATGTATATAATTCAAATGTAGTTGTAAGAATATTAGTAAATGTTGTGATAGGAATTTTTAAAGGCATTGTAAGATTTTTTTTCAAAATTTCACTAAATTTTAAAAAGTATATAATAATTATATTAAGTTATAATATTTATATAAAAAATTTATAAGAGGTAAGGTTGAAAAAATAAAAATTTTCAAACCTAATACCTTATAGAAAGGAAGAATGTATTTATGGACAGAAAAGTTAGAGTTGTTCAATTCGGAACAGGAAAGATGGCAGTTTACACAATGAGATATGTTTTTGAAAAAGGAGGAGAAGTTGTTGGAGCAATCGATGTAAATCCTAAAGTTATAGGAGAAGACATTGGAACTGTAATGGGAAGAGGAGAAACAGGAGTTAAGGTTACAAGATTAGAAGATGCTGAAAATCTTTTAAAAGAGTTAAAACCAGATATAGCAATAGTTACAACAATGAGCCTAATTAAGGATGTAAGAGAAGCATTAATGCTTTGTGCAAAACTTGGAATAAATGCAATTACAACATGTGAGGAAGCGTTCTTCCCAGAAAATTCAAATCCAACAATAACAAAAGCTTTAGATGAAATGGCAAAACAAACAGGATGTACAATAACAGGAAGCGGATATCAAGATATATATTGGGGACAATTAATAACATCAGTTGCTGCATCAACTCATAAAATAACAAAAATAAAAGGAAGTTCAAGCTACAATGTAGAGGACTATGGAATTGCTCTTGCTAAGGCTCATGGTGCAGGATTAACACTTGACGAATTTGACAAACAAGTTGCCTCAGTAGATAGAATTACTCCAGAAGAAAGACAAAGAATAATCGATTCAGGAGAATATTTACCATCTTATATGTGGAATGTAAATGGATGGCTATGCTCAAAATTGGGATTAACAATAACCTCACAAACTCAAGTTACTGTTCCAACAACTTATAAAAAGGATATATATTCAGAAACACTTGGCCAAACTGTAAAAGCAGGAGATGCTACAGGAATGAGTGCAATAGTTACAACAGAGACTAAAGAAGGAATAACAATAGAAAGTGAGTGCATTGGTAAAGTTTACTCACCAGAGGAATTTGATAAAAACGAATGGACTGTATATGGAGAGCCAGATACAACTATTACAGTTGCTAAACCTGCAACAGTTGAACTTACATGTGCAACTATAGTAAATAGAATTCCTGATGTAATAAATGCACCAGCAGGATATGTTACAACAGAGAAGATGGGAGATCTAGAATACAGAACAAAACCTCTAAATGAATATGTAAAATAGTGCAAAATTTGTCGAACGATTTTTAAGTTAATTTTAAAAAAAATATTGCAAAATAAATAAAATATAGTATAATAATAAATGAAAAGCTTTTTGGACAGAACACTAAGTTTCAAATGAGAATGGGTAATCAAAGATTACCAAAAAATCAGGTATGCTGTAACATACCTGATTTTTTGCTATTTCATGAACAATTCAATAATAGCTTTTAGCTCAAAAAAAAAAATTTACAAAATTTTCATTGAATTAATATTGTTTTAATGATAAAATAATGCTGAAATGATAAGAAAAAAATTAAATTTTGAAGAAACCAAAATTATGAATATTTTTTATCGAGATAAAGCCTTGTGAAAGGAAATATAAATTATGGAAAAATCACTTTTAAAAGATAGTGTAAAACAAATAAAAAATACATTTAAGCGATTTCTATCTATTGTCGCAATTGTATTGCTTGGAGTAGGATTTTGCTGGAATTACAGCTACAAGTCCAGATATGAAAGACACTGTAGATACATATTTTGATGATGAAGATGTAATGGACATTGAAGTAATTTCAACACTTGGATTAACAGATGAAGACATAGAAGCATTGAAACAAGTAGATGGAACTAAAGATGTAGTTGGAACTTATAGCATTGATGCTACTTTCAGCACAGATAAGAAAGAGTATGTTGTTAAGATTGAGTCGATGCCAGATACGATAAACAATGTAATTCTTAAAGAGGGAAGCCTGCCACAAAATGCTGATGAATGTGTGGTAGAGAGTTCACTTCTAACTTGGACTGGATATAAAATTGGAGATTATATCACATTAAATCCACAAAAGATTGAATCATCTACAAGCCTCGGAGATATTGATATAAGTAATGATGAAGATAGCAATGATAATAACAGTAGCGATGCAACAAATGGCAAAATAAATAATGAAGAAAATGATGTTAGTAACAATAATGATTCAACTGTAAAAAATAAAAAGGTTAAAATTGTTGGGACGGTTCAATCTCCTTTATATATTTCTAGGTCGAGAGGGACCAGTAAACTTGGAGCAGGTTCGGTAAATTTTTATATGTATATGCCAAAAGAAAATTTCAATATGGACGTTTACACAATTGCATACATTACTGCTGATGGTGCAAAGGACTTAAAAACATATAGTGATGAATATCAGCAAAAGATTGATGATGTAAAAGACAATATAGAAACAATATCTGATGAAAGAAAACAAGCCAGATATAATTCTATTGTAAATACTGCACAGAGTAAGCTAGATGATGCTCAAAAAGAGTATGATGAGCTAAAGCAAAAAACAGAAGACGAGCTTCAAGATGCACAAAACAAGATAGATGATGGAAAAGCAAAAATTGAGGATGGAGAAAGAGAAATTGCAAATGCAAAAAAAAAGCAGATACTGAATTTGTAAATGCAGAGAAAAGGTTAGAAGATGCTGAAGCACAGCTAAATAGTGCAAAGTCTGAATTTAAAACAAAGAAGCAAGAAACAGAAGCACAATTAGAAGAGGCACAGAAAAATGTTGATAGTTTAAATCAAATAAAAACTAACTATGATAATCTTGAAACTCAAAAACAGACTGTGGAGAGTCAAATAAAACAGATAGAAGAGACTCTAAAAATATTAAATCAAAATCAAACGTAAATGCGGAAAAGATAACAGAGTTAACTACAAACAAAACAACATTAGAAGCAGAGCTTAGCCAGATTAATGCAGGAATTTCTCAAATAGAAACTGCTCTTTCAAGCAAAGGGATTAAGGCAGAAAATTTAAGTCAGACTATAAGTTCTATAAATTCTCAAATAGAGCAAGGAAAGCAGAAACTCACAAAGGCAGAAAACACAATAAGAGAGAATGAAAAAGATCTGGAAAGTCAGAAAAAGAAACTTGCACAAACCAAAACAAGCAAATACAAAACAATAAAGAGCAATGAGCAAAAATTAGAAAATTCTAAAAAAGAAATCGAAGAAAGTGAACAAAAGCTTGCAGATGCTCGAAAAGAAGCTCAAGAAAAATTAGATGAAGCACAAGAAAAATTGAATGATGCAAAGACTCAAATTGCAAAAATAGAAAAGCCTTCTTGGTATATTTTAGATAGAAATTCAAACTATGGATATGCAGAATATATTCAAGATACAGATAGAGTTGCTAATTTAGCCAAAGCATTCCCAATAGTATTCTTCTTAGTTGCAGCATTAATTAGTTTAACATCAATGTCTAGAATGATTGAAGAACAACGTGTTCAAATTGGAACTTTGAAAGCGTTGGGGTACAACAAAATTCAGATATCATTTAAATATCTAATTTATGCATTCTTGGCAACCATGATTGGTGGAGTAGTAGGAATGATAATCGGATTTAAGCTAATACCATCAATAATAATAATGATGTATGAAATGATGTACACTATTCCAAAAGCTGAATGCGTAATCCGAATGAATATTGGAATACTAGGACTTGGATTTGCTTTAATATGCACATTAGAGCTACAATTTATACATGTATTAAAGAATTGAAAGAAAAGCCAGCAGAGCTGATGCTTCCAAAGGCTCCAAAGCCTGGAAAACGCATAATGCTTGAGAAAATAACATTTATATGGAAAAGATTGAAGTTTACTAATAAAGTAACCGCAAGAAATGTATTCAGATATAAGAAAAAAATGCTTATGACTGTAGTTGGTGTAGCAGGTTGCACATCGCTTATAATAGCAGGATTTGGCATAAGAAATGCGATAGGAAACATGATTCCAAATCAGTATGGCGAAATTTTTAAATATGATGGAACAATCGAATTTAAAGATGACATAACAAAAACACAAATTCAAGATGAAAATGAAAAAGTAAAAAGCCTGGATAAAATTGCAGACACATTGCCAAGTTACATGAAAACTGTTGAAATAACAAGCATTCAAAATTCACAGACAATAAACCTTGTAGTACCAGAGCAGTCAGATAAATTAGATGAATTTATAGGATTAAGAAACAGAAAACACAAGAAGGAAACATACACATTAGATGATGACTCCGTAATAATTTCAGAAAAAATTGCAAGCCTACTAAAGATAAAGGTTGGAGACACAATAACCATAAAAAACACAGATGATATATGAAAAAGACGTAAAAGTAGGAGCAATAACAGAAAACTACATCTATCATTATATGTATATGTCTAGTAATTTGTACAATAAACTATATGAAGAAAATAGCTTCAAGCCTAATACTTTGCTAATAAAAGAGGCAGAAGGTACAACAGAAGACGATGAGGCTAATATTGGAAAAACAATATTGCAAGATGATACAACAGTTGCTGGTGTAAGTTTCTTATCTGGTACGAAAGATATTTTTGTAACAGTAATGGAGCAAATGCAATTAGTAGTATATGTGCTAATAATATCAGCTGGATTGCTTGCCTTCGCCGTTTTATATAATTTATCAAATGTAAACATAAGTGAAAGAATACGTGAACTTGCTACAATAAAGGTACTCGGTTTTTATAATAAAGAGGTATTTAATTATATAACAAAAGAAACAAGAATATTAACAGTTATTGGAATATTTTTCGGACTATTTGGGGGATATTTCTTGTCGATGTATGCGGTAAAAACGTGCGAACTTGATATGATGATGTTTAATTACGAAATAAGCAAAATGTGTTTTATATATGGAATTATAATAACAATAATATTTGCTGAAATAGTAAATTTAGCAGTAAATAGAACTTTGAAGAAAATAAGTATGACTGAATCTTTGAAGAGTGTAGATTAGAAAGGATGAAAGTATGGCCTATATAGAATTTAAAAATGTTGTAAAAGAATATACTATGGGTGATAATAAGATTAAAGCCTTAGATAATGCAAATTTTGAAATAAATAAAGGTGAACTTGTTGTAATCGTTGGACCGAGTGGGGCAGGAAAAACTACTGCCCTAAATGTTCTCGGCGGAATGGATAGTGTAACTTCTGGAGATGTTGTGATTGACGGAAGACACGTTAATAATTACAACGAAAAGCAACTTACAAAATATAGAAGAGAAGATATTGGGTTTGTATTCCAGTTTTATAATTTGGTTCAAAATTTAACTGCAATTGAGAATGTAGAACTTGCAACTCAAATCTGCAAACATCCATTAAGTCCAGAAAAAGTAATGGAGAAAGTTGGACTACAAGAAAGAAAAAATAACTTTCCATCTCAACTATCTGGAGGCGAACAGCAAAGAGTTGCAATAGCAAGAGCCATTGCTAAGAACCCAAAGATACTTCTTTGTGACGAACCAACTGGAGCTTTAGACTATAACACAGGAAAGCAGATTTTAAAACTTTTGCAAGATACCTGCAGAAAAGAAAATATGACAGTAATCATAATAACGCACAATAGCGCAATAGCTCCAATGGCAGATAAAATAATACACTTCAAAAATGGAAAATCGGAAGACATTATAATCAATCAAAATCCAACGCCAATAGAAGAAATAGAATGGTAAACTTGTAGTGTAATTATAAATAAAAAACTAAGAACTAAGTACTGAAACTTTATAACGATAGGTTTGATGAAAAAATTCAAATAAAAAAGAATAAAAGTTATAAAATACAACCCCCAGGGACCATTGCGGTCTCTGGGGGTTGGGGCTTCTTACAAGAGTAGGCTCAAGTCCCAAGCACAGACGGTGGCAAAGAAATCAGATGCCATGGAGTAAAGGAATGTTCCGAGAGGGCAGTAGTGGATGAAACCATCAACACTGCTGTCTATGGTAAGTGCCTTTCCATAACGAAGTCCAACCAGAACGACATAGTGCTCAGCTTTTTTGTTGTTATCATTGAAATAGATTTTTCCATTTACCCGTACAAGTACAGGATGGTTCCTTAGAAGAGACCTGAATATGCTGTAAATCGAGTCATATCTAGTGCTCCAGAAAGGAAAGACGAAGGGTTTCTCATGGAACTTCACGAGAAAATCATCCATGAAACAGTATGGCTTCAGAACATTGCGAGATTCCAAAATATTTTCAAGTTCAACATTACTGTTGTAGTTTGAAATTAGCGACGCAAGTTCATTAAAACCTATGGACGGTTCCCTGTAGAGAAGTACAAAGGGAATTATACAGTGCAAAAAGCATATTGCTTGTGCAAGCCTGTGATTGAGCAATCGACAATACTTTGTCAGAATTCAAATAATCTTTTTCAGAAACGAACCTTTTATCCATTGCATAACTTACACTCTTGATTAAGAGTCCAGAAATGTCACCTTCAGACAAAAGATTCTCCTGATAGGAATTATTCAAAAGATTTGTGATGGAAAACCGCAATCCTTTGCTGGAAACCATCTCTGCTGGCTGTAAGTCATCTGCCATCTCAAAGGTTATTGGACGTTCCAATTTTTGCATGGCGGAATCGTTGTCTACATTCATGTTTAAAACCTCCTAAATATAATCCCTATAAAAGGGTTACATGTAATTATAGCATAAATATTATGTAAAATCAAGGTTGAAGCCTAGACAGAAAACTTGAGTTGTGGTAATATAGTAACGAGGAGAAATAAACATGAGAAATAGAAGAAATACGAGAAGAAAAAATGTAATATTAGAAACAATAACAAATAAGAATTTTATAAGAATTTCATCAATATTATTAGTTGCAATAATAATACTGTTTGGAAGTATTAAAATTAGAAATTATTTTGATAAAAAAGAACTTGCAGAGCAGGCAAGAGAGTTAGATAAGCAAACTGGTGAAATATTTACAGCTATGGAGACTGAAATAAAAGAAACAAACACAAAAAAAGATGGGATTAAGAAAACTTCTACTGCAAAAATTTCTGCAGTTGGAGATATATTATGCCAGATGGATATGATACAAGACGCACAAAATGAAGACTCTTATGATTTTTCATACATGTTCGACAACATAACTAAATATGTAAAAAAATCGGATATTGCAATCGGAACACTTGAGACAAACTTTACAAGCAATAGATATTCGGGAGTAGGAAAGTACAATACACCAACTGAATTTCTAACAGCTGTGAAAAATTCAGGAATAAGTTTGGTATCACTTGCACATAACCATGTACTTGACTATGGAGAAGATGGACTAAACCAGACAATATCAAAAATTCACGAAAAAGGAATGAGCATTACAGGAATACAAAACAACGAAGAAAAATGAAAATAGTGAATTTACAGGCAACATAAAAGAAGTAAATGGAATAAAAATCGCATTTTTATCATATACTTATGGACTTAGCAATGAAAATGAAATAAGTGAAGAAGAAAAGTCAAAAGTAAATATCTTTTCAGAAGAACTAGCTTTGAAAGACATTCAATATGCAAAAGAAAATTCAAACTACATAATTGTAATAATGCATTGGGGAGATGTAAACAGTTCAACTATTACAGACTATCAAAACAATATTACGGGCTTCTTGGTAAACAATGATGTAGACATGATACTAGGTTCGCACCCATCAGTTGTAGAGCCAATGAAAATAATACAGAATGCAGAAGGAAAAAATATATTAGTAGCATACTCTTTAGGAAATTATATCTCAAGCTTGAAATATGAGAATGCAGATGTGGAATTAATTTTAAACATTCAAATTGCAAAATCAGAAGATCAAGAAAAAGCAGTATTACAAAAGGTTGATTACACACCAATCTATGTATTAGACAATGGAACAAAGTCTGAAAAAAAGATTTGAATTAACAGATATGAAACAATTAGTAAAAGACTATGCAAATGGAGACACAAGCAAAATCTCAAGGAAAAAATATGATGAGATAATAAAGAAACTAGATGAGCTACAAAAGATAGTAAATGAAAATTAGATTTTAGAGGATTAAGGCAAGAAAGGAAATAAAAAATGAATGTAGGATTTGTATCACTAGGATGTAGCAAAAATTTAATAGACACAGAAATGATGATTGGAATATTTAAAAATAACAATTTTAATATCGTGAATGACCCAGCAGAAGCGGACGTAATAGTAATAAACACCTGTGGATTTATTGAATCAGCCAAACAAGAAGCAATAAACACAATACTAGAAATGGCAGAGTACAAAAAGACAGGAAAATGCAAAATATTAGTAGCAACAGGATGCTTGGTACAACGTTACAAAGAAGAATTAGAAAAAGCAATGCCAGAGGTAGACATATTCTTGAAATACAGTGACTATGCAGAAGAAAAAGGAAAATCTGCAGAAATATTTGCAAAAGTATTAGAAGAAATATATAACGAAAAAACAGGTAACAAAGCTGATGTAAAAGAAAAAATAAAAAATACTGAAATGGACTTCATGAATAGAGTTGTAACAACAGGAGAAAACTATGCTTATGTAAGAATTGCAGAAGGTTGTAACAATAGGTGTACATATTGTGCAATACCATACATTAGAGGAAAATATGTAAGCAGAAAAATGGAAGAAATAGAAGAGGAAACAAGAAAAATTGTTGAATCTGGAAGAAGAGAAATAATTTTAATTGCACAAGATACATCTAAATATGGAATAGACGTATATGGAAAACCAATGCTTGCAGAATTATTACAAAGACTTTGTAAAATAGAAAATCTAAAATGGATAAGATTTTTATACACATATCCAGAAGATATAACAGACGAGTTAATAAAAGTAGTAAAAGAAAATGAAAAAATATGTAAGTACTTTGATATTCCAATACAACACATTTCAGACAGAGTTCTAAAAAGAATGAATAGACAAACAACAGGACAGAACATAAAAAATACAATAAAAAAAATTAAGAGACAATATTCCTGGAGTAGTAATAAGAACGACTGTAATGGTTGGATTCCCTGGAGAAACAGAGGAAGACTTTCAGAAGCTATATGAATTCATAAAAGTTGCAAAATTTGAAAAGCTTGGGGCATTTTCATACTCGAAAGAGGATGGAACTCCAGCCGCAAGGTTAAAAGAGCAAATTCATCCAATGAAAAAAAAATCAAGATACAACAAAATAATGAAGTTACAACAGGAAATATCGAAGGAAAATGAGAAAAAATTAATTGGTAAAGAAATAGAGATACTAATAGAAGAAATTACTCCGGACAAGAAATATTATGTAGGAAGAAGCTACATGGATGTTCCAGAAATAGATGGAATTGCATATATAAAGAACAATAATGAAGCAAATGAAAGAGAGCTTATTGGAAAGTATATAGAATGTAAAGTTGTAGATGTAAAAAACTACGACACAATCTGTGAAATAAAAAAATAGAACTAAATTAAATTGTAAAGAAAAATAAAAAATTAGTAAAAAATCATAAAAAAATTTAATAAATGTATTGACAGATTAAAAAAAATAATATATACTTGTAAATGCGTTGAGAGATGCACCTTTAGCTCAGTTGGTCAGAGCAACCGGCTCATAACCGGTGGGTCCAAGGTTCGAATCCTTGAAGGTGCACCATTATTTTATAGAAATATAAAATAACAACAGCTTTGGACAGGTGGCCGAGTGGCTAAAGGCGGCAGACTGTGGTCTTTGGTTTCAAAAACCTAAATTTGCAGCTCTCACAAGTAATTGTGAGATGAACATCTGGCTAATTCGGGGAACTCTTAACAGGTAATGCTGATGACAATCCCGAGCTAAGAAAGCAATTTCTGAGTGTAGAGACTTTATACCAGGTATCTTAATAAGATAAAGAGAAAGTCCAGACTACAAACATATATAATGGTAGTGAAAACTATAGTAGTAAGAAATCTGTTCTCGAAAGGGTACGATGGTTCGAATCCATCCCTGTCCACCAAACAAAGAAACCGTAGTATCTTGAAATAATAGATACTACGGTTTTTCTATTATCAATTTGGAGGGATATAAATGCTGAAATTTGATACAAATAAAGATAAAGGTAGAACTTCATTAGGAATTTCTATAGCTTACTTTTCGGCAAACGGATATACTGTATCAATTCCACTTAATGATACTCAGGATTACGATTTGGTGATTGAGAAAGATGGAATATTGAAAACAGTTCAAGTTAAATCAACAGCATGTAAATCAAAGTATGGAAAATATCAAGTTGCATTAAAAAGTTGTGGCGGAACTAAGGGAAAAACTTATAAAACTCTTATTGATACAAAAGTTGATTTGCTGTGTGTTATCACAGATAACATAACCATTTATGTAATTCCAGTAAAAAATATAAATAATAGAAGTACTTTGAACTTATGCGAAAAAGTATAACAAGTATAGAGTTAAATAAAATTCAAAAGAGGAGAAAAGAATGGAGAAAAATTGTAAAGACTTTGTAAAATGCGGAACCTGCACACAGGACTGTAAAGAAGAAACAATAAAAGATCCGATTACTGAAATAATCGAAAAAATAAACGATAAAGAAACGTACACAGTAGTACAAACAGCCCCATCAATACGAACAGCATTAGGGGAAGAATTTGGAATGCCGATAGGAACAAATGTAAAAGGAAAAATGGTAACAGCACTCAAGAAAATTGGTTTTGATAGTGTGTTTGACACAAATACAGGAGCAGACTTTACCATAATGGAAGAAGCAAATGAATTTCTAGATAGAGTTGAAGATGGAGAAAATCTTCCTATTATAACATCTTGTTGCCCTGCTTGGGTAAGATTTGCAGAAATGAACTATCCCGAATTATTAAAAAACCTATCTAGTTGTAAATCTCCGCATCAAATGCTTGGAGCCATTGTAAAATCTTATTTCGCAAGAAAAATGAATTTAGAACCAAGCAAAATATTCTTAGTTTCTGTAATGCCTTGCGTCGCAAAGAAATTTGAAATTAATAGACCGGAAATGCAAGTAGATGGAATAAAAGATGTAGATGCAGTAATTACAACAAGAGACCTTGCAACAATGATCAAACAAGCAAATATTGATTTTGAAAAACTAGAGGATTCTGATTTTGACAATCCAATGGGAGAAGCTTCAGGAGCAGGGGCAATATTTGGAACTACAGGAGGAGTAATGGAAGCTGCACTTAGAACTGCAACTGATATGGTGGAAGGAAAAGACTTACCAAACTTTGAATATGAAGCAGTTAGAGGAGAACAGGGAATAAAAAAGGCTTCAGTAACAATTTGTGGCAAAACAATCAATGTAGTAGTTGCTTCAGGAATAAACAATGCAAAAACAATAATGGAAGAAATAAAGAATGGAAATACAGATTATCATTTTGTAGAAGTTATGACATGCCCTGGAGGATGCATAATGGGCGGAGGACAGCCAATCCCAGCTCCAGAAATTAAAGAAAAAGTTGATGTAAGAAAACTAAGAGCTGACTGTTTATATTCTATAGATGAAAAAAGCATTACAAGAAAAGCACATGAGAGCCCAACTATAAAAAAAGTTTATAAAGAATTTTTAGAAAGACCAGGAAGTGAAATAGCACATAAATATTTACATGTAAATTATTTAAAAATGATAAATAGAATGTGAGAGACATAAAAACAAGTTAGTATAAAATTTGGATAGAATAGACAATTAATATTATGTAAAAAATGGTGTCAAGAAATTTCAGAAAATTAGTCCAAGGATATAAAAAAATTAAAAGTTGAAAAATTTTGAAATTTGTAATATAATAAATACGTGCAATATTTAAGTATTGGAACGTTTAATCCACGAAAGTTATTATAGAACTAATTAATTAGTATATTGCATAAAATAGGTTAAATGATGAATTTAACCTATTAAATTTAAATATTAATAAGTAATAATAAAAGTAGTAATGAAAGTAGAAGTTTATGGGGAAGAAAAGAAATATTTGGAACGATTATTTTGGAAGTATTAGAAAAAAATACAGCATGAGGGTTAGCCCAAGCAAGCCACTCGTAATCGATTTAGACGGGAAAAATGTAACTGCCAGTAAGGAGTTTAGTTTAATAGATCCATCAGAAGGTGGATTTGTAGACATGATGGAACAGACTGCAAAACATTTTTCAGAAGAATACAACTGTCTTGCAATATTTGGTGTTGACGAAATCAGCTTTATTTTCAATAGCGCCGAATCAATTATAAGGAAAATAAATAGTAGCCAAAATTACAAAAACGATGAAATTATTTCTGTATTTTCGCAATACTTTTTTGACTACTTCAATGGATTGAATTCGAAGAGAAAGATATTCTGGCATGGAAAAACATATTCGATTTCAGAAGACAAAATAAAGTCATACATAAAATATAAAAGCCAAAGCATAATGAATGTTTTTACAACATATTTCTTAAAAAGAAACATGGTTAAAGATGCTGGAAATATTGAATTAGATAAAAAATTAGAAATGTGTAATAAGTATGATACATACAAAAATATTGAAGAATATGCAAGCGGAATATTATATTTAAAAGGAAAACGCATTGATATAGAACAATATTTAGAAGGTAATATTGTATATATAGAAAATGAGGAAAAGAAGCCAAATATTAAATACGTAGATTTAAAAGCATTTGACGACTTGATTTAAAAATATCAAGCCAGGGAAGGAAAGAGATTATATATATGAAAATTTCAACAAAGGGAAGGTATGCTCTTGTAGTAATGATAGAGCTTGCCGGAAACAGCAACAATGAGTACATACCATTAAAAGATATTGCGGAAAGACAGCAAATTTCGGTAAAATATCTTGAAAAAATTGTTGCAATGTTAAACAAAGCGGGATTTGTTCAAAGCAACAGAGGAAATAATGGTGGTTACAAACTTGTAAAAGAACCTAAAGAATATAAAGTTGGAGATATATTAAGAGCTGCCGAAGGTGACTTAGCTCCAACCGGTTGCGTAACTGAAAACTGTGTTAGAAAAGATAAATGCAAGACTTTTTGAATTTTGGCAAGGACTTGATAAAGCAATAGAAAGCTATGTGGATAGCACAACACTACAGGATTTATTATAGAAAAACTCAGATGAAATAAAACATCTGAGTTTTTTTATGGCTAAATTTTGTATTAGCTAGAGAAATTGATAATAAAAAACTATAGGAAATTTTGCGACAGTATCAACGATAATCTATTTTTTTAAATCCTCAAGTGTAGAATTTTCTATCTCATTTTTTAAAGAAGAGGCTTCCTCGGAAGTTAGATAACCATATTCTTGCATAGAAGAAACAACTTTTTCTGTCTTTTCTTAGTTAACTCAAAATTAACAGTTGGAGCATATACACTTGGGGCATTTGGAATTCCTGCTAACATGGTACATTCATACAAAGTCATATCTTTTGGCTCTTTATTTAGGTAACCATTGCAGGCCTCTTTAATGCCATAGTATCCATTTCCAAAATAAATAGTATTTACATATAATTCAAGGATTTCATCTTTCGAAAATTCTTTTTCCAAAGTAAAACTCAATATTGCTTCAGCAGACTTTCTACTTACAACATCATCTTCAGAAATAAAATATAAATTTTTTGCAGTTTGCTGTGTTATTGTGCTTCCGCCTTCTTTAAATTCCTTCTGTTTCAAATTGCTAAAAGTAGCTCTCAATAAGGCAATTGGGTCTATGGCACCATGATTATAATACCTATGATCCTCAACTGCTACAACTGCATTTATATATTGTTTTGGTAAATCCTTTAAATAAACAAAATCTTCGCTTTGCTTTAATGAATTAACCTTATCACTCAAAGAAACTTGAGAGAGCTTTTCATCATATAATTTTTTTCCATTCGTGTAAAAAATCCCACCAACAACAACGAGAATAATTAGAATGAATAATAGTAATCTTCTTATAAATTTCATAAAATCTCCATTTCTACGTTACGATATAATGATTGTAAATGTTCTTAAAACATTATCTAGTAACAGTTTCTACATCTATTTAAAGATATTATTTGAATCTTTAGTAAAACATAAGCTTAAATTTACTTACAAATATATTATAACATAGAAAAAATAAAAAAAGTGAAAATAAAGTGACTTTGTAATTTTTTTTTTGAGTTGTAACACTTATTTTTAATTTGAATAATATATAACATAACTAAAGAATTAATAAATTCTTTATATAAGGAGGTTGTAATTATGGGAAATTGCTGTAGTAGTGAACTTCTTTGGTTTATAATTTTGTTCTTATTACTATTCTGCTGCGGATGCGGTAACAGAGCTTGCTGTAACTAAGAAAACTTTTAACATAAGTTGACACAAAATACTTATTTAAGGAGGTGACTTTCATGCAAGATAATAGATGCTGTTCAAACAATTGCGGATGCGGATTCGGAGGAAATAGCTGTATTTGGATATTCATAGTATTAATAATACTTTGCTGCTGTTGTGGAAATAACAACGGATGTGGATGTTGCTAATTTTCTTACCTAAAAGATTTGGGAGATAACTGAAAGTATTTATCAAGTGAAGATACAATGTAGTACTATAAAAATAAATGCAAATTGCATGAGAAACTGAAAGGTTTCTCCCATTTTTTTTGTAAAAATATAGTCAATGAAATTTATTTATGTTATAATATATATAAGAATGTGTAATTTAGGGGGAACAAGAGATGGAAGGAAAATATGGAAAATTATTAACAGCATTATTAATAGTTGTTGTTATTATAGTAGTAGGACTACTAATCTTTTTAGGATATGACGTTATAAGTGGTTCTAAATCAAAAAGAGACATTGCAGAAGCATTAGATAATTATGATAATTTAATAAATTCTGAGCATACTAACAATACAACAGACAACGAAAATAATACAGAAATACCAGTATTAAATGAAGAAATACCGGATTCGTCAAACGATTCGGATAATAGTTCATCAAACAAGGTAACATATAAAGGATACAATGTTGTAGGAAAAATAGAAATTCCAGTTATAAATATTAAATATTTTATATTTGAAAAAGCAACAGCAACATCAATAGAACAGGGAGTTGCAGTATCTTATGGACCTGGACCAAACCAAATTGGTAATACCGTAATAGTAGGTCACAACTATAGAAATGGATCTTTCTTCGGAAGCAATAAAAAGCTAAAACTAGGAGATAAGGTATACATTACAGACAATTCAGGAACAAGATTAAAATATAATATCTACAATATCTATGAGACAAGCCCTGATGATGGAGACTACATGGTTAGAGATACAGCAGGAAAGAGAGAAATATCTTTATCAACATGTACAGACAACTCTAAAGCAAGACTTGTAATATGGGCAGTAGAAGAGCAATAAAATATAAATTTGCTAGTAGAAAATAAATAACTAAATAGACATAAAACATAATTTTAACAAATTTTGATTTTTTAGTTGACAAAACTATATTTAGTGGTGTAAAATAAATAATGCATTTAGTTAATAACAAATGCATTATTTGTATGGTGGATTTAGCGTAGTTGGTTAACGCGCCAGTTTGTGGCACTGGAGACCGTGGGTTCGAGTCCCACACTCCACCCCACTTAATATAATATAAATACATTGGGCTGTAGCCAAGCGGTAAGGCACATGACTTTGACTCATGCATGCGCTAGTTCGAATCTAGCCAGCCCAACCAAAATAAAAAGATACGTTTTGCTTGAAATATAAGCACTTTACGTATCTTTTTTATGAATTAATGCAGTAGAATTTTTTATTTTGAAAAATTAATATTGCAAAAAGCATTGAAATAAAAATAATGTTATGCTAATATAAGGCTGTAAACAAAAGTATTTAAAACGCAAAAGAAGAGAAAAAAGGGGGAAAACTAAAAAATGAAAACAAAATTAAAAATCAAACAAGAAGAAGGAATTACGCTTATTGCTTTAGTTGTAACAATAGTAGTTCTGTTAATATTAGCAGGAGTAAGTATAAGTTTAGTACTAAACAATAATGGTGTAATAAGTAAAGCAAAAGATGCTAAAAATTCAACTGAAAAAGGACAAGCACAAGATGAAGTTAATCTGGCTATAAATTATTTGCAAATAGAAGATGCAACTTCAACATTAACTAGGGAAGATAAAAGAAAAATATTGGAAGATGAATTAAGAAAAATTTCGGCAGATTCTTCTGTTTCAATTAGTGGAGATGGATTTAAAATAATTCATAAAAAATATGAGTTTTTTGTGGATGAAGATTTAAATGTATCTGACTCAGAAAAAGAATTTAATGCTAGTGAATGGGATAAAAAAGCGGCACCAGAGGATATATTTGTATGGAAAAGTGATGATCCAAATAATGCTGATTATGGAGTTGTTATTGGATATAAAAAGAATGTGGATAATTACACAATATTAAGATTTCCAAGTAGATGCACGAAGGTTACTAGCAAAAGGGATATATATACTTCAGGCGTTTATGATTATACTGAGGATGATGCAAAAACAATAAGAAGCTATACTAAAAATATTTTGAAGGTGGAATTACCTGATACGGTTAAGGAATTAGGAGAGGAGGCATTTAGCGGTGACTGCGAATATGGATCATTTAACTTCTCGAGTTTAGAAAGAATTGAACTATCCAAAAATATAAGTAAGATTGAAGATTCTACATTTAAGTTATGTAATAACCTAAAATACGTTAAAATGCCTGACAATATAACAGAAATTGGTATGGATGCCTTTTCTGGATGTGGAGCACTAGAAAGTATAACAATTCCAGAAGGTGTTAAGAAAATTGGAAATGGATGCTTTGAAAATTGCACAAACTTACAACAGATAAATTTACCAGAAGGACTTGAGACAATTGATTCATGGGCTTTTTTTGCTTGCAAAAACTTGCAAAAGATAAATTTACCAGAAGGACTAAAAAAAATTGGAGATATCTGTTTTGAATATTGTACAAGCTTGCAACAGATAAATTTGCCAGAAGGACTTGAGTCGATTGGAAGATCTGCTTTTGAGAGTACAAATAATTTATCTGAAATTATAATACCAGAAAGTGTAAAAACAATAGGTGAATATGCTTTTGATGATTGGACGGAGAAACAAACAATAAAGTGTAAGGCAACTAAAGCAGGAGATAATTGGGATAAATATTGGAATTATAATTATGCTTATTCAGCTTCTAATGCAACGAAAATCAGTGCAAATATAATATGGGGATATCAGGATAACAACACATAAGAAGTAAATTAAAAGATTCTAAATATTTGATTATAAAATAATATATAAAGACTAAAAAATGAAAATAATAAATAAGCCTCAAGTATTTCCTATTTATAGGATTTACTTGAAGCTTATTATGTTATGTACTTTTAAAATATTCAAACTGTTAATGATGTACGACTAAGTGGTTTATTTTTTGCATTTGGAATAGTAGCTTTTAAGAAATTTAATATATCAACATATAAAGCGTATCATCATCAAATATTATTTGCTCTTCAGAAAACTCTTCGTAATCTATATTTTTTAATTTTTCCACTATTCTTGCAGGCATTCCAACTTGCTTTAAGTTCTTATTGCAATAATAATTTACTGCTTGTCGAATACACCATGAACAGGCAAATTTTCTTTCTGTTAATGATTGCATTGGTCTTATTCCAACGGCATACTGCTGTGGATTTTTATCGTATTTAAACGAGAATTTTGTGATTGTTTTTCCAGTTTCTGATTCGTATTTGTTTAATAAGTAACTTATGGTTTTTCCGGTATTTTCATCTACTCTATTTGCGGCTATATGTTCTGTTATATTTTGCATAATGAAAATGCTATTTATTATGCAAGAGATAATCGTAAAAGTATAAATTATATTATTTATTTTTCCTTTTGGAGAAATACTTGCTTGTGCTAATAATATAATTATAGAACTACCCCATAACATCATTAATGGAACATTTACTCTTCCACATACTCCAGTATTAAATATAAACATCGGTACTATACAGATTGATAAAGTTATAAATACAATTAATAAATATTGCATAATATATTCTTTTTTTCGTTTTTGAGATTATTAGTAATACAAAACTTAAAATTAATACTATTGTGTTTGTGTGTTTTGGCAACATTGCCATACATTCATTCCAAAGTTCATTTAAATATCCGCCAACTGTTTTACCCTTAGTAGTATTGCTTCAAAGCTTATTAAATGCATTCTTCTATCTTGTTTACTATTTAACAATGTTGTTCCTATTTTTACTATACCCATACAAATTAGTAACACTAGAATTACTATTACAGCAAGCTTTATCATCTCCACAAAGAATGCTTTTTTCCTTTTTCCTTATATGGTTTGTCTTCAGTTATTTCTTTTACTAAATAAGTAATCATTGCAAGTAATGGAAATATATTTAGTAATCCCTGATAAGATATTCCTGCCAAAAAAAAGCAATATGAATATTTTTATGTATTTATGGCGGGGATTGTCTATCATTATTTTTACTGCTAATACATTTAAAAATAGTCCGAAACACATTACTGCCGATTCAGGGAATAATAAGTATTCAAGAGTAAATTGATTTAATATTAATATAAAACTTGCCAACACAATTGATATTTTTAATATAGGACTTTTTAGGATTTATTAATTTTTCGAAAACTTTTGATATTGTAAATATTAAGATAGAAAAAATAAAAATGTATGCTTTATTTTAAACAATTGAAAAAGTAAATTCTATTTATTGACTAAAACCGTTGTGCCTTGAAATAAAAAATAATGTTATGTAATATAAGACTGTAAACAAAAGTATTTGAAACACAAATCGAATATAAATTCTGTTTGGCTGTGTATATATAACAGAATCGTAATTAGCAAAAGAAGAATTAGCAGAAGTTGCTAAGGTTTGTTTGTCATACTTAAAAATAGCAAATGATTTCGTATGCAATTTTGCATGTGAAATTATAAATAAGGCTAAAAGCACAAAAATAAACACACAATTTATAAATATAAGAAGATAGGAGTAGTTTAGAAAAAAGGCTATTTCTGTCTTTTTTGGCGTTTAAAAATACTTAAAGTGAACAAAATAAATAAAGGAGGAAACTAAAAAATGAAAACAAAAATTAAAAACAAACAAGAAGAAGGAATTACGCTTATTGCTTTAGTTATCACGATAGTTGTTTTGTTAATATTAGCAGGAGTAAGTATAAGTTTAGTACTAAACAATAATGGTGTAATAAGTAAAGCAAAAGATGCTAAATATTCAACTGAAAAAGGACAAGCACAAGATGAAGTTAATCTGGCTATAAATTATTTGCAAATAGAAGATGCAACTTCTACACTAACTAGGGAAGATAAAAGAAAAATATTGGAAGATGAATTGAGAAAGATTTCGGCAGATTCTTCTGTTTCAATTAGTGGATTAGGATATAAAATAACTCACAAAAAATATGATTTTTTTGTAGATAAAGATTTAAAAATATCTAGCTCAGGAAAAACTTTTGATGCTGTTGAATGGGATAAAAAAGCGGCACCAGAGGATATATTTATATGGAAAAGTGATGATCCAAATAATGCTGATTATGGTGTGATTATTGGATATAAAAAGAATGTAGATAATTATACAGTATTAAGATTCCCAAGTAGATGTACAAATATTTCTACAAAATATAGTTATGACGTTTATAAGGACTATGATGATAATGAACCAACAATAAGAAGCTATACAAAAAATATTTTGAAGGTAGAAATGCCTGATACGATTACTGAGTTAGGACTTGGAGCATTTTCTGGATATTCGACAACTGGACACTATACATATCATTCTGGATTTTATTTTTCAAGTTTAGAAAGAGTAGAGTTTTCAAAAAGTTTAAGTAAGATTGAAGGTCATGCATTTTCAGGCTGTAATAATTTAAAATACATTGAAATACCTGACAATATAACGGAAATTGGTGCTAAAGCCTTTTATGGATGTGGAGCACTAGAAAATATAGAAATTCCAGATAGTGTTTCTAAAATAGGTAGTAATGCTTTTGAAGGATTAAAAACTATACAAATAGGAAAAATAGTCGAGTCATCAGATGGTCTTGATAATGGTGCATTAGGCTGTGAAACTCTAATAATTCGTGATGGAGTAAAAAAATTAATGAAGTGTGGAGGTAACTTTTTAAATGTTGAAATTCCAAAATCCGTTAATGAAATAGGAAGTGGCTGTTTCGAGTATAATGGTAAATTGGAAAGTTTTACAATTCCAGAAAGTGTTAATGAAATTGCAGATAGTTGTTTTGAAAGTTGCACAAACTTGAAGCAGATAAATATTCCAGAAAGTGTTAATAAAATTGGAGATTCAAGCTTTGCAGGTTGTACAAGCTTGCAACAGATAAATATACCAAAAAGCGTTAATAAAATTGGAAGAGCAAGTTTTTCGAATTGCACAAATTTACAACAGATAAATATACCGGAAGGTGTTAATGAAATTGGGAATAACTGCTTTTATGGGTGCAGAAACTTACAACAGGTAAATTTACCAGAAGGACTAAAAAAAATTGGAAATAGTTGTTTTGAAGATTGCACAAATTTGCAACAGATAAATTTACCAGAAGGACTTGAGGAAATTGGTTCTTGGGCTTTTTATAATACAAGAAGTTTATCTGAAATTATAATACCAGAAAGTGTAAAGACAATAAAGTCATGTGCTTTTGGTAGATGGAACAGACAACAAACAATAAAGTGCAAGGCGACTGAAGCAGGAGAAAATTGGGATGAACATTGGAATTATAGTTTTGATGCATTCCAGGGTGGTTATCTTAGCCCATCATACAATATAATATGGGGATATCAGGATAGTAACACATAAAAGATAATCTAATATAAATTAGCAATAATTTCCGAAAATTTGAAAAAATGAAAATAATAAATAAGCCTCAAGTATTTCCTATTTGTAGGATTTACTTAAGGCTTATTATGTTACAAGCTTTAAAATAATCAAATTATTATATTTGTGAATTTCGAATTTATTTTTTTTGCAGGTTTCTTTTTTCTTTATAAAAATTGATGCTAATATAATTAAAAAAGAAGAGCTACAATAATTGCAATAACACCTGGCCAGCCGAATGCAGAAACAATCTTGCTACCTAAAGACATTATAATACCTGCTAAAATAACACCTAATGAAACAGCAACAATGCTTGTTTTAAAGTCAAGATTTAAGAATGAAGCGGCTAGTGTGCCTGTCCAAGCTCCTGTTCCAGGTAGAGGAATTCCAACAAATAATAATAGTGCCCAGAAGATTCCTCTATTTCCTGCAGAGGCTTTTAATTTTTCTCCGCCTTTTTCTCCTTTAGTTAAGCACCATGTAAAGAATTTGCCAATGAACTTTTTATCTTTACCCCATTCAAGAACTTTTCTTGCAAACCAATATATAATTGGAACAGGAAGCATATTTCCTAAAATTGCGATAGGGTAGTATAAAAATATGTTTAATCCTAAACTTTCCGCAATTGGAATAGCTCCTCTTAGTTCTACGATTGGAACCATACTCACAAAAAATACAATTAAATATTTTAATACGATTGGTAAACTTGCCATAATAAATTTGTATGATGTTATAATAAATCTAAAAATTAAATATTAAAAATCAAAACTTAATATTAAAATCGAAAATTAGATAATTAAATCATACTTCCTCCTTTATAAAATTTCTTACCCATTGTACTATAATGTCTGAGAAAAGTAAAGAAAAAATTGAATTAAATTAAAATGATTGCTGATTAGAGCAACAATATATCATTTTCTATCAATGAAGTAAAATCCGTAAAGTGAAAAGTTAAAGGCAATGAAGTAAAATCGAATAAAATCGAGAATATACTGGCAATATTATGTAAAATGTGTTATAATAAAGAAGTATCCAAAAAACTTGGAACTTTTACAAAATTAGGAGGTGCTTTTAATGCCTAAAGGCTATACAAGTCAAAAAGGGCGTTATATATTCTGAAGTGATTCGGGATATGGCAGAAGATCCAAACTTTTTGAATGAGGAGGTAAGAGGCAGACTATCCAGAATGAGGTACCGTGAGCAGGAATACCTTGGTGGCAATGTTGAAAATATATTGCTACTGGAAGGAGTAATCAGAAGAGGCTTGTTTTTGACAGTTCTGATGGAAATGTCAGATGACAAGAAAGACAATGTCATTTGGCTCCATGATGTCACAAGCCTTGAACAAATTCCTGAGAAGGTTTTCGTTGACAGCGAAGGTATGTTCAGACTGGAGGCAAATAAGGCAAACTTGCTTCCAATGAAGAATGAGGTGCTCAGGATAATAAAATGTCCGAAGCCCAATCGCAGGTATATCAAGGTGAAGAATAAGAGGCCAGTTACGGGAAGTTTCCTGTTGTACTGCGGAAAGTATTTGCTGGTATTCAAAGCAAATGCTGATAGCCTGAACATCTATACCTGCAGATTGCATTACCTCTATTCAATGAGTGTAGCTCAGAAGTAATATCTGAAAGTTACTTTTCCAAGTAGTAACTTAGAGGACCAGCAATAACGCTGGTCCTCTGCTCGTTTGAGATAGGGAATAAATAAAATAAGTATTTATTCTCAGCTTTTTTACAAGATAAAATTAGTCATTTATTTTTGAATATAAACCAATGCTTATTAATCCTGCAATACCTACTAAAGAATAGATAATTCTACTAAATACACTCATTGAACCAAATAGTGTTGCAACTAAGTCAAAACTAAATAATCCAATTAAAAGCCAATTTACGGCACCAATAATTACAAGTGTAAGTGCAATGTAATATAGAACTTTCATAATATTCCTCCTAAATTTAGATATACTAATATTATAAGTAAATTAGGATAAAATATACAAAAAATGTACTTATTTCTTAAATTGTGAATTGTAAAGGTCTGCATAGAATCCGTTTTGTGCCATTAATTCTTCGTGATTTCCTTGTTCTATGATGTTTCCTTCGTTCATAACTAAAATCATATCTGCATTTCTAATTGTTGATAATCTGTGTGCAATTATGAAAGAAGTTCTGCCTTCTGTTAATTTATCCATTGCTTGTTGAACTAGTTCTTCTGTACGAGTATCTACAGAAGATGTAGCTTCGTCTAGTATTAGGAATGGAGCATCTTTTATCATACCACGAGCGATTGTTAATAATTGTTTTTGACCTGCAGAAATACTGTCATTATCTGTTATTACTGCATCAAGTCCGCCAGGTAGAGTTTTTACGAATTTATCTATTCCAACAGTTTTTAATGCTTCCCATATTTGTTCGTCTGTAACATTTTCTTTGTTATATTTAATATTATCTCTAATTGTTCCATTAAATAACCAAGTATCTTGTAAAACCATTATGAACATATCATGTATATTTTCACGAGATAATTCTTTAATAGAAGTTCCGTCTATTGTAATATCACCATCTGAAATGTTGTAGAATTTCATAAGAAGATTTACCATAGTAGTTTTTCCGGCACCAGTTGGACCAACTATTGCAACTTTTTCGCCTTGATGTACATTACAAGAGAAGTCTTTTATAACATTTTTTTCTCCGTCATAAGAAAATTTGATGTGTTCAAAATCGATATTTCCTTTTACATCTTTTAAGCTTAAAGTTTTTGTAATGTCTTTTTGATCGTCCATTTCTGGTTCTTCTAAGAATTCGAAAATTCTTTCAGAGGCAGCTGCTGATGTTTGTAAGTTTGTCATACCTTGTGCAATTTGAGTTAGGGGAGATGTAAATAATCTTACATACATCATGAATGCAACGATTACACCAAAAGTGATGTGACCATTCATTGTTAAAATAGCTCCAACAACGCAAACTGCAACATAACTGAAGTTACCTATAAAGTTCATAATAGGTTGCATAAGTCCAGATAAGAATTGACTCTTTCTATTACATTCATAAACTCTTTTATTTAGTTCATCAAATTTTGAAGAAGCTTCTTTTTCGCCATTATAGGCTTTTACAACATTGTGATTTGAATATATTTCTTCAATATGACCATTTAAATTACCAAGTTCTACTTGTCTAGCATTAAAGTATTTTTGAGATTTGCCAAGTATTATAAACATAAACACAAATCCAATAAGAGAAGATAGAATACCTGTAAGTGCTAAAATCCAGTTCGTGTAGAACATCATTATAATTGAACCAATAAATAGGGTAATAGCACCAACTAAAGTTCCTAAAGATTGATTCAATGAAGTAGCTATTGTATCTACGTCGTTTGTAACTCTAGAAAGAATATCCCCGTAACTGTGAGTATCGTAATATCTAAGTGGTAATTTGTTAATCTTATGAGATATTTGAGTACGCAAACTTTGTGCAAATCTGTTGGCAACAGTAGCCATTATAAATCCTTGAATGTAATTAAATATTCCACTTAAGCCATATATACAAACTAGGAAAATTGAAATAGATTTAATTGCATCAAAGTTCAAACCTGTCATTAAACCTTTTGTAATTTCATCTGTTAAGTCGCTTAATTTATCTGGTCCAATAATAGAAAGAACAGAACCAAGTGCAGAAAGTACTAATGCAATTACTATAAATGGTATATATTTTTTTAGGTAATGTGTCATTTTCTTTAGAGCTTTTTTTAAATCTTTTGGCTTTTCAGCAACTCTATTTGGACCGACATTACGAGGTTTCTTTTTGTATTGTTCGTCATTATCCATTTTCTAATTCCTCCTTTGATAGTTGTGAGTATGCAATTTCTTGATATACCTTACAATTTTGTAATAATTCTTTGTGAGTTCCAAGACCAACACATTCTCCGTTTTCTAATACGATAATCTTATCTGCATTTAAAATTGTACCAATTCTTTGTGCAACAATAATATTAGTTGCATCTTTAGTATATTTCTTAAGTTCTGACCTTAATTTGTAATCAGTTTTATAATCTAGGGCACTGAAAGAGTCATCGAAAATATATATTTCTGGATCTCTTGCTATGGCTCTTGCGATTGCAAGTCTTTGCTTTTGACCACCAGATACGTTGGTTCCGCCTTGTGCAATATGTGATTCATATTGTTCTGGCATTTTCTCAACAAAATCTTTTCCTTGTGCGACTGCAACAGCTTCTTTTACTTTTTCACTATCTGGTGCAAGCTTTCCGTTATCACCATAAGAAACGTTGTAATTTACTGAACCACTAAACATTACAGCCTTTTGAGGAACGTATCCTAACTTGTTATGAAGTTCCTCTTGAGAATAATCCTTAACATTAACCCCATCAACTAAAATTTCTCCAGAAGTTACATCGTAAAATCTTGGAATTAAATTTACAAGAGTTGATTTTCCAGAACCTGTAGAACCAATTATTGCGACTGTTTCGCCTTTATTTGCCTTAAACGAAATGTTCTTTAAAACTTCTTCATCTCCATCAGGATACTTAAATGAAACATTTTTAAATTCAATTTCACCAGTCTTTGAGGCTAAAGAACTATCCTTACTTGTAACTTTATTTCCGTCTTTAACTGAAACATCAGTATCTAAAACTTCTGCAATTCTGTCTGCAGAAACTTGAGCTCTTGGGTACATTATAAAAATCATCGCAAGCATTAAAAATGCCATAATAACTTGCATTGCGTAGCTTGAAAATACAACCATATCACCGAACAATGCAATTTTATCTGCCATACCTGCTGCATCAATTAAATAGCTACCAACAAAATAAATTGCAAGAGTAACACAGTTCATAACCAAATACATAATAGGGGACATAGCGGCCATTGCTCTTTGGTTGAACAATTGAGTATTTGTAAGCTCCGTATTTCCGCCTTCAAATTTATCTTCTTGATATTTCTCTGCATTAAAAGCTCTAACAACACGAATACCCTTTAAATTTTCACGGGCTAAGCTGTTAATATTATCAATTAATTTTTGGACTCTCTTGAATCTTGGCATTACAGTTGCAATCAAAAAGCTAACACATAATAGAAGCACAACAACTGCTACACCAGTTATGGCACTCCATTGCCAGCTCTTATTCAAAATTTTCAACACAGCCCAAACGGCTGTAATAGGAGCCTTTATAAGCATTTGAAGTCCCATAGAAATAAACATTTGAATATTTGTAATATCATTTGTAGTTCTAGTAATTAAGCTTCCAGTAGAAAATTTATTTATTTCTTCCATACCAAAGCTTTGAGCCTTTTCAAACAACTTCTTTCTTAAATTCATAGAAAAATTTGCTGAAATTAGAGAAGACAAATATCCAACAACAACAGCAGAAGCCAAGCTTCCACCAGCACAAAGAAGCATATAGCCACCTTGCTCTAAAATATCTGACATTGTACTTCCTTCAGTTTTTACAAGAACAGTAATCTCAGACATATAATCAGGAAGCTTTAAATCAAGCCAAACCTGAAAAACAATAAGTAATAAACATATTAAAATAAGTAAATAATCTTTTTTTGTAAAATTTTTAAATAATTTAAACATTGTAAAATCCTTTCTTTCGTCAAAATTAAGCAATCTTTTTTCGCCCAAAAAGGGGCGTCCCTATTGGGCAATCTTTTTTGACCAAGAAAAATACCATTAGTCTCGGTCTCTATTTCCAAGTATTATAATTAATCTTAATAATTGTAATAGGGAAGATAGCAAGCTTGCAACATAAGTCATTGCAGCTGCACTAAGTACTTTAGAAATTCCTTGCTTGTCATTATCATAAGACAAGTTCAAAGTATCTAATTCTTTCTTTCCTCTGTTTGAGGCATTGAACTCAACCGGTAAAGTAACAAGTTGGAATACCACTGTTGCAAATAAAATTAAAATTGACAATTTTATATATCCAGTTAATCCACCTATTAAAGACACAATTAAACCAAAGTATCCTAGATATGAAATAAAGTTTACAACTGGAACTAATGCTGATCGTATTCTAAAGAATGTATATCCTTCTTTATCTTGAATAGCGTGGCCACATTCGTGTGCTGCAACTGCCATTGAAGCAACAGACGTTCCGTTATAAATATCAGATGAAAGCTTAATTAACTTCTTAGATGGGTCATAATGGTCTGTTAATTTTCCTGAAGTTTCATAAACTTCTATATTAGATAGACCATTTGCATTTAAAATTGCTCTTGCAACTTCGCTGCCAGTTAATCCTCTTGAATTTCTAACTTTTCTGTATTTTGAATATGCAGAGTCAATCTTAACCTGTGCAACAAGAACAAGAATAAAACCAATTACCATTAATAAAACTGTAAAACTATTATCAAACCACATTAAAAAATAATCCATAAAAATTCCTCCTTTTAAAAATATATTTTACATAAAAATTTAAATTAAACCCAAATTATTTTTGATTTAGTTTTTCAAAGTAATTATCAAGCATTTTATCTATAACGTTCAAAAATGTATGAAATTCGTCATCGGGAATACCTTCTTTTAAAGATGAAAAGAAATCTCTTTGACATTTTTGCAACTTTTTGACCGATTTCTGAGCTTTAGGCTTAATAGTAATTTGCTGATACCTTCTATCTGATGGACTTATTTTTATGGCAATGAAGTCTCGTTGCTGAAGTAAAGATAATGCTTTTGAAACATAAGCCTTAGAAAAACCTCTGTAATTTACTGCATCAACAGCATTTGTAAATTCTGGATTGTTTGCAAAAAATAAAAGAACATCGGCTTCAGGCTTAGTAATACCACAACTTGTTGCACAGGCAGAAATTGTCTCAGCAAATAAATTTCTGGATTGAGCACTTGCATAGATAAAACGCCTAAATAAATTTTTTCTGCTCCATAATTTTCTGGCATAATTAGAACATATAGAATACATATAGAACATATAGAATATGCTAATTATATCTCCTTTCTAAAAATGTATAACATATTTGCAATTCATAAATATAAATATATATTTTTGTGAGTATATTCATATATTGGTATATGGATAAATACTTATAAATGAAACATGCAAATACTAAACTCGGTTTATTTATAAACTGTTTCTATGTGAACTATTATAGAATGAAAATATAGCCAGGTCAAGGAAATAATGTGAACAATATGTGAATTTTTCAAAAAAGAAAATAGCGTTTTGAAAAATCTTTTGATGTCAAAAAGCAAAGTAGAATGCAGTTCTGTAAAGTAAAAGCAATTTGTACAAAAAATAAGTTACAAAAATGAAAAAGAGAGTGGCAACATATCTAGTCATGCAAAGCATGATTCGTAGCATCGGAAGGTATGATATTAAGGAATACCAATAGATTAAAACATTCACTTGCAGTTGCAAGAAAAATGGTCGAAATAGGGAAAAGCAAAGGATTAGCTGAAGAAGAATTAAAGGATTTATTTATGCTAGGATATAATCACGACATTGGATATGAATTTGGCACTAATGAAAATCATAATGTAATTGGGGCAAATATTTTAAAACAAAATAATTATAAATATTGGCAAGAAGTATATTATCATGGACAAATCAATGTACCATATTCATCTTTATATCTAGATATATTAAATATGGCTGATATGCAAATTGATAAGTTTGGAAATGATGTTGGTTATACTAAAAGACTCGAGGATATAAAAAATAGATATGGTGAAAATTCTGAGGTTTACAAAAAAAGTTGAAATATTAGTAAATGACCTAAGAATTGAAAAATTTTAAAATTTTTAAAATGATTTTCATATTTAAAAATCATTTGACATATATTAAGATTGATGCTATAATAATTATAGCTTAAGCAAAGAGAGAGTTCGTAAGGACGCTTGTACATGGATGTGTTGACCACACATCTTTTTTTTTATGTACTTTTGAAAAAAAAGACGGTTGACCAGACCGCCTTTGACTAGAATTGCACTAGTCTTGAGAGTTATGACTATCTTCTTGATTATTATTATCATTACTCAGTAATAATAAAACAATTAGACGCCATATTAGTTCATAAGATGACACTATGTACACCTCCTCTCACAAAGAATTCCTTACATACATAAAAATTTAAAAAGTGTTAGGAAAATCAGTATTTTTTATAAATTAGAACCTCAAGTTTATCTTCCGAAACACTTGAGGTTCTATTGGTGCCAACGAAGTAGATATCTACAACTTTTTTTGATTTATTGACGATTGATACAAATATCAATCAATTTATATATAGATTAACAGATTTTTTATAAAAATCAAGAAAATTCATTAAAAAACTTTGCAAAGCTTTGCGAAAGTTTGTTTCTTTTATATTGATTTATTTTTAATTGTATGCTATACTAGTTCACATGGAAAATGAGAATAAGCAGATGTGGTTTTGCCACCAATTATACGAAATATCGTAAGAGAGGTGGTGATGTTTATGGTTAAAGTGATACTATTTTTTATAATATCATTTATGTTATCTTTAACATTAAACGTTGCCTTAGCTGCAGTTCTGTATAAGAACTGGGTTGATAAGCAACTACATAAATAAAAAAAGCTCACATCTGTAAATTTGACGATTTAGATGTGAGTTTTATATCTATTCGGCAAAACCACGTTTGTGGATTTGTCATTTTCTATATTTATTATACATAGATATTTAAGAAAAGTCAAATAAAATTTCGAAATTAAAATATTCTTCTAACTCTGATAATTTTATCTTTTTTTAGATAAGTTTGAAATATACACATCATTAGAATAATTGAAAACTAAAAAAGTAATATTTTTAATAATCACTTTATGTGGTTCAATATATGTAAGATTATTTTTTCTAATTTCCTAATGTTACAGATGGCCGGAATCGACGAGCCGCGTCGGGAAAATAGTCCACAGGACTATTTTCTGATCCTCTTTTCGATTCCGTTTTATATGTGTTAGTGTAAAACAAAAAAAGAAACTGTTCTAATACAGTTTCTCATTTTGGTGCAGATGAGCAAATTATTTTTGCCATCTTTTCCTTTAATACCAATTGATTTCAAATTTCGTATCTTTGTCCCGACATTGTCGGGAATATATTTTCTATCAAATTATTTATTATTATTCTATTCTTGTATCGTATTATTTTCAAATAGTTTTTCATATTTTTCATTCATTTTGTCCATATATTCTGTGTATTTATACATTTGATTTTTCTGATGATAATCAAATATATCTCCATAAATATCTATTGTAGTTTGAATATTTGCATGTCCTAGAACTTTTTGCAATGTTGCTAAATCCATACCAGCCTCAATACATCTAGTTGCAAAAGTATGCCTTAACATATGAACATGCACATCACTTGTCTTTTCATTTACATAGTGAACTCCTTTTGATTTAGAAATTTTCTTATGCTTAGTCATAATTACTTTTATTCCAGCATTTTTACAAATTCTTTTAAAAGCACTATTTACTTGACTATCATCATATATCTTGCCATCTTTACGAAGAAATAGCATGTTTCTTTTATTGGGTGTCATTTCCTTAATAGCTTTTTCTACAATTTCTTTTGACCTCTTATCTAAATGCAACTTTCTTTTTTCCATTTTTTGTTTTAGTAACATTTCCAACAATCCTTTTTTCCACTCTTATTTTGAGTTATTGTCTTATTTACACTAATCGTTCCATAATCTTCATCAAAATCAAAGTCATCTGTAGTTAAAGCTAATACTTCACCAATTCTCATTCCTGTATATAATGCTAGTAAAAGCATATTATTATATTTTGTATAATTAGAATTCATATACTGAATTAGCATATATTCTTCTTTTATTGTAAAAGCTACTACATCTTTATCTTCTTTATGGCTTTTAGGCTTTTCCACTGGATCAATATTGAAATCTAATGCCATTTCTTTATCTATAAGATGTTTTTTATAAGCTAAATTAAAGGCATTCTTTATAATACTATATTCTTTTGATATACTTGAATTAGATTTATGCCTTTCTGCTTGTAGAAATCTCTCAATTTCTGTTCTTGTTACATTTTGAATAGGTTTAAACATAAAATTATAGGCACTGCAAGCTTTAATAGTTTGCATATTTCTGTTATAGCCAGAGCCATGAGTTGCTGCAAGTTTATATTTATTTTCTTCAATTTCTTTAGCAAGTTCAATTATTGAAACCTCATTTGGTGTATAAATTGTTTCTTTAATTCCTTCTTCTTTATTTTTTATAAACTGCGTTCTTAATTTTTCTAAAACAATTTCTTCAGACTTACCAGAAAATGATTGTCTAATCGCTTTGCCTGTATTTGCATTTGTTCCAAGTTTTAATAATCTTCCTTCATATTCATCATAAAAGTGAAATTTATCGCATAAATCGTTATCTGTGCATTTTTTTGCATTTATTACATCTTTCCATAGTCTCTTTATTTTTTCTGTTCAAACATATATTTTTATGATTACAATTTTCACATATAGGACAAATACTTTTCTTGGGATTTTTTATAAATTTCTTTCGTTTTCTTATAGTAATTACATAGTCGATTCCTTCGACAAAGTCTTTTTCTTTTTGCCCATTTTTACTCCCTTCATAATAAAATTTAAAGGGAATGTCTTGCAAGTAATTACTTACTTATGCTATAATAATTTCAGAGAATTTACATAGGAAGACATTCCCATGTGATTTGTAAGAGGTTTAGAAGTACCATTTCTAAATCTCTTTTTCTTTTTAACAAATAATGTGTCTAGAGCTCATATAATTTGCTAAAGCATTTGCTTCAATTCCAAATCCTCTGCCATATTTCTGTGCTGGAAAATCAGCTCTGTGAAATAACTCTAAACATTTTACTCTACCAATATGAAACATTTTGCAAATATCTGCAGTAGTATAAATAACTGGCATTGGCTTTTCATTAATTTCTACTTCATGCATAGGCAATTCCTCCTTTTTTTTTAGTAATTTCTCCCATTTCTATTGCATATTTTTTAGATTTGTAGTATCATTAATATAGGCCGTGAGAAATTTTACTTTTATTTTGCATTGTCATTATATAATGCATATTTTGAAATGTCAATACAATTTTATATTTTTTAAAATTTCTCACAAATATTTTATGAAAGGATATAAAACTAATGAATAATAAAGCTGATATATCTAACGAAAAGAGCTTTTATATTTGGTTTGATAAAAATAATAAAAAAAGAATATTATGCTACAGGTTTAACTTTATTTAATGCAAAAGTTAAACCAAGTAAAAATTCTAAATATTCATATATATATTACACAGATAATTTTTTACCTAAAGTTTCTCCAAAAAGGAATAGAGCTGAATATATTAAAAATGCTTTAAAACCAAGACCTCTTGATTTATATAATCCTTATGAAGAAAGATATGGTATGTTTTTGATAAATTTCTTAAATTCTAGATTAGATAGCTGGCATACTGCATATAAAGATTTTATATATGCTTATGGATTAGGAATAATAGAAAAATATTCTAAAAAGAAAATGAGATTAGCATATACAGATATAGAATCATTTAAATCTAACGCAAAAAGCTATTTTTGAAAATGCTCAGGTTCAACTATATGAACTTCAATCAGAATTAACTAAATGTGTTGATTATATATATAATTTGAATGGAAATGAAGCAGATAAAGAATATGAAATACAGACAAAATTTCAAGCATATTCGTTAAAACATAATTTAATAAATAAACATACACAAAATACAGAAGTATTATTAAATTCTTTGAGTATTTTTAAAAATGATTTTGTTTCTGCTAAACTAAGCGACATTACACAAGGAATAAATGGCATGAACATGCAAAATGGTATTAAATATTCAAGTAGATACTTGGATAATATTTGTTTTATAGTTTTAAGTGAATTAGTAAATAATAATATAACAATAAAAACTTGCAAACATTGTGGCAGATATTTTATTCCTGTAAATAGACAAGCTGAAGTCTATTGCGATTTAACACCTCGTGCTACGAATGGAAAGAAATGCAGAGAATTAGGTGCTCGTACTACATATGCTAAAAATGTCAAAGAAGTAGATGGTCTTTTAATTTATAGAAGAACTTATCAAAAAAAGATTAATGGAATTAAGCAGAAATTCTAATGCTACAGATAAAGATAGAAAAGATTTTAATAACTGGAAAAAAGCTGCACAAGCTATGATTAAAGACTTTAAAAAGAGAAAATTACTGAAGAACAACTAAAAATTTGGATGGAAGAAAATAAAGATAAATAAAATTAGGAGGTTTTGTTATGTAAAATTACCCACCATATACTATTACTGATAAAATGCTAAATTATGTATCAGATATAATGAAAGAAAATCGGAGAAGCAAATTATTTTGAAAATTTAAATAAATATCCAGAATTAAGAAGAAAATCAAGAATAAGGTCAATTCATTCTTCTCTTGCTATTGAAAATAATCAATTATCTTTATTTCAAGTAGAAGATGTTATAAATGGAAAACCAGTAATGGGAGAGCAAAAAGATATACAAGAAGTAAAAAATGCTTATGAAGCTTATGAGCAAATTGATAAAATAAATCCATACTCTGTAGAAGATTTAAAGAAAATACATGGAGTATTAACTTTCTTAATTGAAAAAGATGCAGGAAAATTTAGAAATCATGGCGAAGGTGTTCGTGATGGCGAAAGAATAATTTTTGTAGCACCACCAGAGAATATGGTAAATCCTTTAATGAATCAATTATTTGATTGGATGAAAAATGCTAAAGAAACTGTAAATCCATTAATACTTTCTTGTATATTCCATTACGAATTTGTTTTTATACATCCTTTCCACGATGGGAATGGAAGAACAGCAAGATTATGGCAAACAGCAATTTTATCACATTGGGAAAAAGCATTTACCTATTTACCTATTGAAAGTATGATAAAGAAAAATCAAGAAGAATATTATACTGCTATTCAAAATTGCAATAATGCTGGAAATTCAAATGAATTTATAGAATTTATGCTAAAAATCATAAGTGAAACTATAGATGAAATGATGAATTCAAAAGAAATGAAAGAAAAATCTCGATTACTACTTTCTGATAATGAAATGAAAATAATTGAATGTATTAAAAGAAATGTTTTAATAGGTGCAAAAGACATAATTGAAGAAACAAATATTTCTGATAGAACAGCTAGAAGAATACTAAAAAATTACTTGATAATAATACTATTGAAACAATTGGAAATGGTGAAAAAGATCCTAATAAAAAAAATATAGAATTGTTGAGTAGCGACAGAGCTGTGGCAGAGCTATGGCAGAGTAATAAATAGTATTTAAAATGAAAATATGAAAGGTAGAAACATATATGAAGTTTACAGAACAAGAACTTAAAAATTATGCACAACCTCTTAGCGAAACAGAGATTGAAAAATGCAAAAATGCGATTAGAATGGTTAGAGATACAATGAAAGAAACAGGATTTATAGATGACTCTAACGATATTCAGAATTTAATAGCAGATACATATACATTTGGTACTGTATTAAGAAGTAAAGATAATAATAGAAAAGTTAAATTGTTTTTACAAGGCTCTTTTGCTAATAATACTAATGTACGAAGAGAAAGCGATGTTGATATAGCAATAATTTTAGAATCAATGTTTAAGCCTAAATATAGAACAGGTACTACTTCATCTGCATATGGACATGTTGATGCAACTGATTCATTATATAAATTTAAAGATGATGTTCAAAAAGTATTAGAATATAAATTTGGAGATGATGTTGTAAGAAAAGATAAGTCAATAAAAATTAATGGTAATACATATAGAGTAGATACAGATACCGTACCTTCTATGAGATATAGAGACTATTCTAATGATTATAGTAACTTGAATGATAATTATGTAGAAGGAATTGTAATTTACCCAGATAGTGGAGGTACAATAATAAACTATCCTGAATTACATATAAGAAATGGGAAAGCCAAAAATTCTTCAACTAATTATATGTATAAGAAAATGGTAAGAATAATTAAAAAAATGAGATATATTATGCAAGATATTGGATATTCAAGTGCAAATAATGTTTCATCTTTCGGATTAGAATCTTTATTGTGGAATATTCCAGATCGAGTATATGCTACATATTCTTCAATATATAGATATACATTTGATGAATTGATTAAATATGTTCAAAGAGAAAATATTAGTAATTTTAAAGAAGCTAATGGAATTAAAGAGTTGTTTCCAACCCAACAAGTATTAAATGATTATAAAAGATTTATAGATGATATAAATAACTTTTTATGAATATGATATTAAGGAGCAATAGAATGGATGATAGATATAAAAATATGTAGAATATATATGCGGAATAGCCATAATAGCTTTTATAGTATTAAAATGGTTCTGGAAAGATATTGAATTTTGGGATGCATTAACATATGCAACTGCTATTACTTCTGGTATTGTAATTTTATATGTTACAGTTTTATGGAGAATTAATCCACTTGAAAAAGTTCCAAAGTTAAGAAAAGAATATAAAGGTAAGTTAGTTTCAAACTATGATGATATAGAAAGAGATATACAAATTTCAGTAAAGCAAAATTTGTTTGAAACTAAAATAAATTTTAAATCTGGAGAAAGTTCAAGTAAATCAATTACTGCCAATTTTTATGATGAATATGGAACTAAAATACTTTCTTTTGGGTATATAAATAATCCTAAGGCAATACATAAAGATAGAAGTCCAATGCATTATGGAATGTGCATATTAGAAATAAAAGATAAAAACAATTTAGAAGGACAATATTTTACAGATAGATGCACTAGAGGAGATATGGTACTACATAGTGTAACAGAAAAAAAATAAAACTATAAAAAAGCAATTGGTAGAGAGTAAAAAATAGGAGAATGATTATGAATGTTATAGATTATAAATTTGCAGAAGAATGGTTAAATAAATTAAAAGAATATTGGTTTAATAAAGATATAGAAAAAAGCAGTTTCTTTATTTACTAAAACAACATTTTATCAAGAAACTCCATTTATGAAACAATATACTACTTTAGAAGAAATAAATCAAGAATGGAAACATATTAAAGACGAAGATATAAAGGAAATTGAAATAAAAATTTTAGCTATAGATAAAGATAACAATACATTAATTGCTGAATGGTATTTAGAACAAAATAATGAAATATATGATGGCATATATGAAATAAGATTTAATGAAAATTTAGAATGTATCTATTTTAAAAGTTGGGAAATGATAAAGTAAAAAATGTTTTTAAGAGGATTCCAGACGGAATCCCCTTTGCCTACTTAAAAAAAATTTACTAATAATATAAATTTAAAATATTACATGATTATAGACATTTTAATACATTTGTGATATAATTTTTATGTTAATCTTTTGTAATCTCCTTTGGGAGTTCACATATAAAACCACAGGCAACACAATAATTATTGAAGGAGGACACACATGAAAGAAACCAAATTAAAAAATGCAATGAGATTTTATCTCTTAGCTACTCAGCTGAAATACAAAATCAGAAGTGGCTGGGATGAAAAACATTGGAATGTAAGCAAAGAACGAGTAGAAAGCATTGCTGAGCATGTATATGGTACATGTATTTTAGCAATAAGCTTAGATTCAGAGTTCGAATGTCATATTGACTTGAATAAAGTCATAAAGATGTTGGTAATTCATGAATTGGGCGAAGTTGTTATCGGCGATATTACTCCGTTTGACAATGTTTCAAAAGAAGAAAAGTTGAGAATCGAGCATGAGGCAATCATCAAAGTTATTGGTGATTTGGTAAAGAAAGATGAGCTTATTTCTTTGTTATCTGAGTTTGACGAAAGAAAAACCAGAGAAGCAATATTCGCATATCATTGTGATAAATTAGAGGCTGACCTTCAGTCGAAAGTATATCAAGATATGGGATGTCATCATTCTTTAGAAGACCAGGATAACAACGTGGTGTTTAAAAATGCCAAAGCTCAGCAAATGGTAGCAGATGGTGCAAAAACTGCTTTTGATATCTGGTATGAATGGGATAAAAGCATTTATGCTGATGATGAAGTATTTGCTCAAATGCTGGATTTCGCAAACGAACACAATACTCAGGAAAGCGACATTTTTTAAGAGGAGGTTTTCTTATGTCAAAAGAATGTAAACGGGATTTCAAAGTAAATCAAACAGTATATCTGGTTGATTACTGGGGAACGAACAATGGCTCACAAGCTTTTGAAACTCAGGCTAAAATTTTGCAGGTCGATGAAGAAGACAAAACCTTTGATGCTGTTTTGTATGGAGACACATACCAAAGATACAGCTTCGAAGACTATGGACGTTTGATCTTCGATACTGCAGAAGAAGCAAGTGAAGCAGCAGGTAAGTTGCCCAAACCCAAGTCAGTTGTATACCAAAAAATCGGTAAGAGAGTTTATAAAAAAATGGTTTGTGGTATCGGCGGACACTATGTTGACAATGTCTATGATTTGATTATTCGTTTGAATAAGGGAAAAGATGTCTCTACAAAAGAGATTGGCATTTCTATTTTTTTGAACGAATCAGATGCAAGGCAATAAGAAACAAAAAGGATTCTCCATAACTTTGGAGAGTCCTTTTTGTTATCTATCTAAAATTTCTTTTTCTATTTTTTACTTTAATTTTGTTATTTTCTTCCTGACTTATTTCTTTAATAGTATCTTTCATTCTTAAAGTGCTATCTTCAATAAAATCACATACTTTAATATCTTTACTTAACTCATCTATTTTAGTGGCTAATTTTTTGAATTTGAGAGCAAATAAGCTGACCTTCTTCATCACTTTTAATTCTTTTGTGTTTTCTCCACAAATTTTCTCTTAATCCTTTTAATTCAACTATTTTATTTATAGCTTTATTTTTATATTCTTTTAATTCATTTAGTGTAGTTATATTATATTTTGCTAAAAATCTTGCTGAATTAGAATAAGCATCCATTTTCTTGATTTCTTCTTTCATAGCTTTTTTTGAATATTTAGGAGGATATTTCTGCTTTGGAAATACCTTTAGTAAATAGCAATAGTAATAATATAATGCTCGTAAGCCTTTAGCTTTAGGCTTGTTTCTTATAGAAGTTTTACTTTTTCTTTTAAATCTTCCTGTTAAAGTATGACATTCTGGAAAAGGTACTTTAAAAGATACAGTATGTTTTATTCTAAATAAAATACTTTCTCTAGAATATTCTTCTCCAAAAGTTCTTTCTACTCTAGTATATCTTTTATAAGGTGGTTTTCTAATACTCATTTTATTATATTCATGATTTAATTCATAACCCATTTTAGTTAATATATGTGTAAAGTCATTATAAACTCTAGCTTGAAATATAGCATAGTCTATATCTCTACGTACTGCATCTAAATATTTACTACTTCTAGCATATCTATTAGAAATATTTTTGTAAAAGTTTTTTTTCTTCTAAAGTTTGCAGTTCATATTCTTTGCATAGATCATCTGATGTTCTTCTCATAATTGCATAATTTACTTTATTATCATAATATTTTTTACCATCTACAAATGAAACAGAATTTATATAAAAGTGATTATGAACATTTTTAGTATTAGTATGTGTTGCAACTATAACTTGAAATCTATCTCCCCATAGTTCTTCAGCAAGTCTGATACCAATTTCGTGTGCTTCATCACTTGTTACTTCACAACCTTTAAAAGATTGGTATGCGTGAAATCCTAAAATGCCACCTGTTTTATTAAATTGCTCTTTCGTTATACTCATTTCTCTATAAGCTATATCTGCCATACAATTAATACCTGTAACATATTTTTTATTATCTGTTTTATTTTTGTTTGTAATATAATCAATAACATTATCAAATCTACTTTTAATTTTCCATATCTTTGTTGTTGCCATATTAATCCTTTCTAGCAGGTGTTAAATATGTTTCTTGTATGGCTATTATAAAATCAGATATTTTATCTGCTATTGCAAAGAATTTATTACTATCTACATATTGATATCTATTTGCTTGTCTTGCTAATTGATTTACATTAGTTGCTATTCCTCTTAAATCTTTTAATACATCATAAAAATTTTCATCTGGCTTTTCTTTTAACTTATAACCATTAATAAAACTTCTTATAAATTCTGCTTCAGATAAACCTGCTTTTTTAGATTTTTCTTTTAATAAATTATCTTCTGTTTCATTTAACCAAAATTGTTTTTTTATTGTTCTATTTCTCATATAAATTTTCCTCCATTTCTTTTTTAAAGTAGGGTTTGGGACTAATGTCTCATCCAAGAATTGTGCGGGGAGTAACAATTCAGTGCTTGCCTAATACATAAAAGCTCCAGTTACTCCTACGACAATTTATACTTTTATGCTAAAATTCCAAGTTTTTTGAAAAAGAAATAGGCTTCTTTTCCTCCTAAAAAGAATATTTCTTTTTCTTCTATTGAGTGAATATCATAATGAATTTTTACTAATTTTGAGAGAACAAAACACTCATCATTTGATAAAGTTCTGTCTTTAATATCTCCTTCTAAAACCCAAATTAGGTTTTCATTTTCATCTAAAATTTTGTGATATTCTTTTTGTAATTCAATATATTCTTCATTATTATTTTTTAAATTTCTTCTAACATTGTCTAAATATTCTTCAAATAAATCTTCATATTCTTTATAAAAACTTTCTACTTTTTCCATAACTTTTGTACCTCCATTACACATAAATTAATTCATTAAATATAATTTCTTCAACACGATTTTTAATGTTATTCATTCTGCAAACCCATTCCATTTGATTAGTAGCTTTTAGTTCTTCAGTAATGTTTTCTTTTTGTATAAATTGTTTCATTAGTAAATCAAATCTTTTATTTGCAGTTTTATCAATATCCATTAAATGCTTTTGTAATTTATTATCAATAAGCAAAATTGTATATTCACCTTTTTATGCTCTTTTAAATATCTTAATCTTAAATTTCCGTATTTTCCTATTTTAAAATTCTTCATATTTTCTGGTGCTACTAAATTTGGTATATAGTAATCTCCACATTTTCTATATTCTAATTCCATTAAAATCACTCCAATTCTTTTTTATTTTAAAAACTATTATTTGCATATAAGAAGTTTAAATCATCATAATGTCTTTGCTCATAGTTTTGATAACTGTTCTTCTTTCCTTTATTGTTATAATTATTATTGTTATAGTTTGGTCGTAAATTTTCCGTGTCGTGAGTCGTAGATTTTACGATTCTGGACTCGTAATTTTTACGAATCAGTTGTATAAGATTTTTATCATGCTCTATTTTTCCAACATAAATCAAATTAGGCTTATTTGCACCTTGCTTTTTCTCATATATTAATTTACAATCTTTTAATTGTTTAAAAGCTTTTTGTAACTGTTTTATCAGATAAGCCTAGTAATTCTTGTACTTCTTTTCTAGTAAATATTAGAAAAACATTTCCTTCTTCATCAAACCAATTATTTTTTGCTGATAATGTTAGTCGATTTAGTAAAAATCCGTAAAGAATTTTGCTATCTGAATTTAAGTTATCTTTATACTTTTTGTTAAAGAATAACTCCATTGGTATTTGATAATATAAATGTTCAAAACATTCATTAGCTTTATATGGTATAAATTCCATTTTTACATCCTTTCTGATACTCAGAATAAGATTAATAATAAATAAAGGGAGTATTTGATAGAACTATCAATGATTAAAACTTGTCCCGACATTCAATCCCGACATTTTATATGCATTTTAGGGTATTTTTAAGAACTTTAAAAAACTATTTTCTAACCCTTATAAAATGGGGGATTTTGCTCAAATAACGCAAAAAAATACAGGTTAGAAATTTGATTTCTAATCTGTATTCTTGGTGCAGATGGCCGGAATCGAACCGGCACGGTTTATTCAACCGCAGGATTTTAAGTCCTGTGCGTCTACCAGTTCCGCCACATCTGCATGTTAGTAACTTTACTGGCTAACGAATATTATTTTACAACATATAAGTAACGTTTGTCAATAGTTTTTTTACAAATTTTAAAATTAAGTTTAAGAATTGCTTTTACTTTTCACTTATCTTTTAAAATAAACTTGAAAAAGTTCCGTGAAATCTCTATAAATTTTTTAGTTGGTATGTTACAATAAAACTGAACATCTAACAACAAAGGATAAATGACAAAATGAAAGAAAAGGGAATAACTATAGTAGCACTTGTAATTACGATTATAATACTTTTTTTAATTATTTCAGGACTTACTATTGAAGTTTTAATAGGTAAAGATGGAATAATATCGAAAACTGCAGAAACCAAGCAAGCTACAGAAATAAGCTCTGAAAAAGAAAAAATTCAATTAGCAGTAATTCAAACAGCACATGATAATAAATCATTAAAAATAGAGGTAGATAAATTAAATCAAAATTTAATTAATGTTTTTGGAAAAGATGAAACAGCTTTAAAAGAAGATGGAAATAAGTATTTAGTTAAAATAGTAAAGACTCAAAGATATTATAGTGTAGATGCAAATGGAGATGTAACCTTTTTAGGAAATGCTTCTGATATAGAGAAAAACATGCAGAATATAGAGATTGGAGAAAATTTGCTTGATTTAGCGAAATTAAAAAGTAATACATATATTTCTTCTAAAAATGGGGAAGAAGTGGAATATAATAGTTGGAGTGCATCTGATTATATGTATGTAGGAAATTGTAAAAATGTTTTGGTTGTGAGTGGTGATAGTTCATTTCTAAGCTCATACAATGCACTATATAGTGAGGACAAGCAAACATTAAGAACAGTTTGGATTGAAAAAACAAGGTTACTAATGATGTATTAGGTCAAGTTAATGTATCTATTTCGGTGCTTAATCTTAAGAAAAATGAAAAATATTTAAGAGTTTCGGAAAGAAGTTCGGTAATAAATCACATAAGAATATATCCTATATTAAATGAAGACTTTAATAATGTTATTGAATTTGATATAAATAGTGGATTAATAGATGAATACAATTTTGGAGAGAATACATTTGAGAATGGTAATATTATAAAAAATACATATATTAATGCAACCAATGGAGATGAAGTAAAGTATACTTCATGGGATTCTACAGATTTTATAGATGTAGGAGGATATACTAAAGTCGCAATTGCCTACGAAGGCACAACTCCTGTTAATTCTTATAGTGCAATGTATGATAGCAAAAAGAAATATGTGTCAAAAATATCTGTTGATGTAAACACAATAGACTTAGAAAAAGGAAATATTGTGATTTTGAAAATACCTGAAAATGTTAAATATATAAGATTATCGAAAAATAGTGGACCTTTGGATAATATAAAAGTGTATCCTATCGGAAATAAGGAAGTCACTAACTATACAAATCAAAATATTAAAATAGAGGATTCTATTCTCAATAGTGAAAATATAATTGAAGGCTATTACATTGAAAAAGACGGAAAAGATGTAAGTTATAAAGACTGGTCTGAAACGGATTATTTTGATTTGTCAAAATACAAGAGTTTACTTGTGATTGGCAATGACAATATATATAATGCGATTTATGATAAAGATAAGCAATTTATAAAAACATTAAATTTTTCTGGCACTACTTTATATAATTCGAAAATTGGTGATGTTGGAACTGATATAACATATATTAAAGTTACAGATGCCTTTAAATATATGAGATTATCTAATGGTACAAACAAACTAAAAAGTGTAAAAAATGTATCCGATTACAAATGAAGATTTCAACAGGCATTTAATATTTAATGTTGGTAAGTAAATAATAAAAAGTTCATTTCAAATTTTGGAATGAACTTTTTTGAGATAGGTAGAGAAATATTTTTAATAATGAGTTTTAGTTCAAATATTTTTTGTATACAGAAAAGATATGTTATTTTTATACAAAATAAAGAATAATAACCAATAAATGTGAATTGCATGAAAAAATAGTAAAAATATTTTAAAACATAAACAAAACTACTGGTAAAAATTGAAAACGTGTGTTAGAATATCGATAGAAATAAAAAGATATGAGGAAGAGTTATGAATGAAATATATAAAAAAAGTATGGAAATGTTATATTTATATTTAAGAATTACTAAATTAATTCCATCACAAAATCAATGGAATAGATTTGCTTTAGGAGAGGGATTACTATTTAGTCAAACGTTACAGTATCTTGAAGGAAAAAAATTTAATATGATGTGTAGAAAACTTATAAAGTTAAAAGAGTATCAAAACATTAAATAAAAATTTATAATTATGCTAGACTTTTTTTTACAAATAGATTAGAATAGAAAAAGATATTTTGAGATATAATTTATATAAGGAAAAAATTTATCAAAAAATATATAATCTAAAGTATAAGAAAGGAATTGATTTATTATGAATATTTGGCATGATATTAGAGAAGACAGAATAAAGAAAAATGATTTTGCAGCCGTTATAGAGATTCCAAAAGGATGCAAAAATAAATATGAACTAGATAAGGAAACTGGATTATTAAGATTGGATAGAATTTTATATACAGCTACTCATTATCCAGCAAATTATGGATTTATTCCAAAGACTTATGCAGGAGATCACGATCCTTTAGATGTATTAGTTCTTTGCAATGAACCGATATATCCGCTTACAATTGTTGAGTGTTATCCAATTGGAGTATTAAGAATGACAGATAACAATGAAGAGGATGAAAAGATAATTGCAATAGCTAAACAAGACCCATTCTTAAATTGTTATGATGATATTTCTGAGCTTCCACAACAAGTTACAGCTGAAATTGTTCATTTCTTCGAAGTTTATAAACAATTAGAAGGAAAAGTTACTTCAGTTGATAAAATGATGGGAAGAAAAGAAGCTGAAAAAAAAATTGTTGCTAACGCAATAGAAAATTATAAGAAGAATTTTGAAAATAATAAATAAGTGGAGGACAAAATGTTTGGAAAAATAGTATTTAATGTGCTAGCATTTACTCTATTTATAATGATGTTTCTAAAATTCATAAAAAGGAATGAAACGAGCTATGTTTATTTGTTAATATTACAATTTGTAGGAATTGCAATTGAATTTGTAGAACTAATAACATATAAAAACTTAAATGTAGTGCTTAAACTTCTTATGTATGTATTTTCAGTAATTATACCAATATTTGTTTTCTGGCTGGAATTCACTAAAAAAAATTGATTTTGCAGAGATTTTTTATTTGACTTCGGCAAAATTCAATATTCTAGTAGGCAGAGATGAAGTTGCAAAGAAATATTTGAGCCAACTTACAGAAAAAAATATCCAGCCAGTATAAAAGGACACAAAATGCTTGGAGAAGTTTATGAAAAACAGAAAAAATATGAACTTGCGCTAGAGGAATATGAACATGCTTTGGAAAATACGCCAGAGGATAAGGCAATGAAATTGAAAATAAGTGAATTGTATGGTTATACAGGAAAAGAAGATGAAGCCATAGGCAGATTAATGAATCTGCTTAAACAACAACCTGATTATTATGAGGCAAGCATTGTTTTAGCAGATATATTAAACAATAAGAAAGAATATAAAGAAGCGGCACAAGTTTACATAAATGCAATAAGATATAAACCTTATGATTATGAATTGTATTATAATCTAGGTATGACATTTACAATGCTAAATGATTTTGCAAAAGCTAAAGAATATTATGAAAAGGCAGGGCAAATTAATTCAAATTTATATCATGCACGATATAGCTTGGGACAAATTAATTTATTATATGGAGATTTGGACGAAGCTGAAAATTGCTTTATGAAGTGTATCGATACTGAAGAAATTGAAGCGGGAGCTTATCTATTTGGCAAGAATATCAATGATAAAGGGAAAAACTGCAGAGGCTAAAAATTATGCTAATATTGCAATAGAGGAAAATCCTAAGATATTTGATAAAATGAGTGAGGAAAATATTTTTGCACCAATAATGGATGAAGTAAATAAGCCGAAAATAAAGCAAGAAGAAAAAAAAGAAGAGGAAAAAAGAAAGACGTTAACTAAAAAGGAAAAAATGATTGATCAACATTTGGATGACACTTGTAAAATAGTTGGAAAGTTGAATAACAATGATATTGAAATGATGGAAAACGTGAAAAAATCTAAACGACTAGATGTTCAAAATGAAAAAAAGAGGAGAATATTAGTAGAGAAATATAAAAACAGATATAATAGAGAAAATACAGTTAAAAATATAATAATAAAATAATATATAGAATAAAGTTTAAATAATAAAATATAAATTAGTAGAATTAATTATAAGAAATATAAAATGTACAATAAGGAGGAAAGATAATATGCCAATATATCAGGCGTTAATATTAGGAATAATACAAGGATTAACAGAACTTTTACCAATTTCGAGTTCTGCACATTTAACAATAATTCCATGGATTTTTAATTGGGGGTCAATTGACTATTTTGATGTGGCACTTCACTTTGGAACGCTTCTAGCAATAGTATTATATTTCTTTAAAGATTGGATGGAACTTATAAAAGGTGGATATAAGTATGTTAGTAAAAAAAGAAAAAACAGTACAAGGCAGAATGTTTTGGTACATAGTACTGGCAACAATACCAGGAGGAGCAATTGGATTTTTGCTTGACCATTATTGCTCTGGAGTACTTAACAGACCAATAATTATTGCAATTGCATTAATTGTAATGGGAATTGTTTTATATATAGTAGACAAAAAATCAAAAAGTACTGTCGATTTTGAGCAAATGACTCTGAAACAAACATTTATAATAGGCTTATCTCAGGCACTTGCATTTATACCAGGAGTATCTCGTTCTGGAGTAACAATCACCACGGCTAGAGCAATGGGAGTAAAAAAAAAGAGAAGCTGCTGCTAGATATTCTTTCTTACTTTCAACACCAATTGTATTTGGTGCAACACTATTGAAATTCAGAGAGTTCCAATTTACTGATCCTGCTTTTATAGTAGGAGTACTATCTAGTTTTGTGGTTGGACTAATAGTGATTAAATTCTTATTAAAATACTTGCAAAAAGGTAGCTTTAAAGGCTTTGCAATATACAGAGTTGCATTTGGAATTGTAATATTAGTTGTTGCAGTATTAAAAGTAAAATACGGAATATAAACTATATAAGATAAAAAAGTATGATTATGTGCTACAAAAATAATAAAAAGTAGAAAATAACAATACAATTAAAAAATTAATAAGTGAGAAATCATTTATTAATTTTTTTATTTTTTTATGTGAATCAGATAGAAAAGTAGATGGATTAAACAAAATCACATAATTAAATTAAAAATAAAAAATGAAAAAATACATAACTTAAAATAAAAAACAAACAATATTACAAAAATGTTACAGTATTACATTTTATTTACTATTACAAAAACTTGTTGACTTTTTTTTGAAAAAACGATAAAATATTAATGTAAGACAATATGTTCAAATAAATACCAAAAATTGATAAAACAATGTTGAATTAATTATCGTTTTTTGTAAAACATAATAACAAAAGATAGAAAAACTAATGAAAGGAATTTGTATGGCTAGTTCGTTAGGTATATATGTTGATAAAAATATAATTAAATATGCAAAAATTACAAGGAACAAAGAAGAATTAAAAGTTGATGCTTTTGGAATAAAGATTTATACAAATCTTGAACAAACCATTAATCAAATTGTATCAGAGACATTTAGCTTTAAAGTTCCTATTAGTATTAACTTATCAGAAGAAATGTATGACTATTTCTATATGTCAAATCTATTAAATTCTAAAGATTTGGATAAGGCAATAGAAACAGAGTTTGAGTCGTTATGCTATGAAAAGCAAAATAACCCAAATGCAATTATATCAAGATATGCACTTGTAAATGATGAAGAAGAAAAAAAGAGAGAATAAAAGTAATAAATGTTTCTGTAGATAAAGCGAAAATAGGAAAAATTACCCAACTATTAGATGAAAAAAGAATTGGAACAATTACTCCTATTTCTATGAGTATACCGAATATTGCTCCTTTAGAAAAAAAAATGAAAACACACTTATAGTAAACTTAGAAGATGTAACTACTGTAACAACGCTTATAGGACAGAAAGTATACAATGTATCTACACTACAAGTTGGTGCTGGACAAATTCTTGAAAAAATAAGTTCAAAGGTTAATTCTTATGCTAAAGCTTATGAAATATGTAAGAATACAACTATATATACAATGGATGGGCAAGAACTTCAAAAAAACGAAAGTGAATATTTGGAAGACATAGTTCCAATATTATATACTATTGCATCACAAGTTAGAGATATAATCGGGGCTAGTTTATTTAAAGTCAATAAATGTATTTATTACTGGTACAGGCTGTGTAATAAATAATATTGATTTATACTTCGAGGAAATAATTGGCGGAGTAAAATGTGAAATTTTGAAACCATATTTCTTAGAAGATACTCGAAAAATAAATATGAAAGATTATATTGAAGTAAACTCTGCTATAGCATTAGCTCTACAAGGACTAGGATATGGTATTAAAGAAATTAACTTTAACAAGAAAAGTATATGGCAAAGATTGCCTGAACTACTTAGCTCAGATGTAACAGTAGGAAAGAATAGTCAAAAGAGTTCTGGGAAAAAGAAAATCAATATCGGGTTTGATATAACTGGAACAAAGGCAAAAACATGGATTACAAGAGACTTGGTTGGAGTTTTAGTACTTCTAATAGCTTACTTTGGAGTGTCTTTCTATATAGGAAAAGAATTAGATAAGAAAAATGCTCAAATTGCAAGTGTAAGAGATGATATAAATAAGCAAATGAATTTAATTCAAGTAGATACAAAAATGTTAAAAATAAAACATCTGAATATACAACACTAACAACAAACTTGAAAAATATAAAAGAACAAATAAGTAGCAAGCAACAACACAAAAACTCTATACCAAATTTCTTAAATGGAATTATGTATAATATACCACAGCAAGTTCAATTAACATCAATTGAAAATACAAGTGGAAAGAAAATTGTAATACAAGCACAATCAGAAAGATATGAACAATTAGCATATTTTAAAGCTTTACTAAAATCTAGTGGAGTGTTAGATCCTTCAAGTGTAGTTTCATCTGAAGCAACAAAAGAGGGAAATGTTGTAAAGATTACAATAGAAGGAAATTTGCCAATAGGAGGGGATGAATAATGAAAAATATATTAATGACTGTAATCTCCTTGCTTTTGACAGGACTGATAATCATAGTAATCGTAAAAGGTATTTCAGTTGGAAACTTTAAAATTCTTAGTATAAAAGATATTAAAGAAGAAAGCATGCAAATGGATGCAGACATTGAAAAACTTAATGAATTGAAAAATACTGATTACAAGAAAAAGGTAAGCGATCTTCAAGATGCAACTAAATCTTTAACAAAAAGTAAAAATGATTACTTGGATATTGCCAGTATGAGTTCTGATGAAGAAATAAAACAAGCAAATCAAATTCAAACATATTCTATGGAATTCCTATGGAACAAAGTTGGAAAATACGCAACAGATCAGGGATTAACTTTGAAATGGGAAGCAAAACCAACAGGAGCTTCAAATAAATACAATTTATCATTTAGTGTTACAGGGGGATATATTCCAATAATAAATTATATATCTAACTTGGAAAACGATTCAGAACTTCTATTTACAATAGAAAACTTTAAGATGACTTCAAGTTCAGACACTGTTGTTAGTGCAGAATTTACTGTATCTAACATTGGAATAAAAACAAGAATCTATTTCAAGTAGTTCTAGTACATCATCAAGTTCAAGTAGTACTACTACAAACAATACTACAAATGAAACTACAACAAGTGGTTCTTCAACAACAAATGGTGATTCAGTTAAATCATTTGTTGAAAGAAACAGTAATCTTGATGTAAATAGAATCGATGAAGCTGCAAAATAAAACTTTTAAAGGAGTATGTTAATGAAATCAATTTTAAAAGAAATCATAATTATATTGCTTTTTTTATGTGTTGTAATTTTATTAATATTAGGTGTAATATTTTATGACTATATTCCAACTAATAAGGTAGTACCAAGTACGGTTGAAGCGTATCAAACTTCAAATACCATTAAAGATGAAATTAGTCAAAATGTTGCAGATTACAATACAGCAAGCACAACGATTGTAAAAGAAATTACTGAATCACAATTGGAGTTTGATAAGAAAAACAAATCTTATGACCAGGGTAAGGTTAATCCATTTGCAAATACTTCAGCTTCAGCTGATGGAAACACAACAAATGGTGGTTCTACTAATGTAACCCCTGGAATAAGTCAAAATCCTGATTCAACAGATCATTTCTACAACAACGCAGGATTAAAATAACTTGGGTTATATTTATTAATTAAATATATACAAAAAAAAAATCAAAGGAGGAATTTTATTATGCTTAAGAAAGAAAATGGTATCACTTTAGTAGCTTTAGTTGTTACTATCGTAGTTCTATTAATATTAGCAGGTGTAAGCATTAGTTTAGTTCTAAATCAAAATGGTGTTATAGACAAATCAAAAGAAGCTAAAACTAAATACCAAAATGCTGCTAATTATGAAAGAGATTTATTAGATACTCATGGCAATGAGTGGATAGAAAACTTCTTAAAATAGTAATAGTACAAACAAACTAAAACTGATTGTTTGATGTAAGGTCACCTTACAAAATATTATATATTTTGTTAGAGGTGACCTTGTATTACTATAAAGGGAATAAAATTTATTAGAAAGGCAAATTTATGGGAGCAATACTATATTTATATATTTTTTTAATTGGAATAACATTTGGTAGCTTTTTTACGCTTGCAGTATATAGAATACCATTAGGTAAGGATATAACTCATACAAGATCTTTCTGCCCTAATTGTAATCATAAACTAGGTTTTTGGGATATGATTCCATTATTCAGCTATATATTTTTAGGTGGAAAATGTAGATATTGCAAACAAAAAATACGTCCAAGGTACTTCATTTTAGAATTACTTTCAGGAATGGTTTTTGTTTTGTTTGCCATGTCTATAAAAATATACACATTAGAAATTTCAAAAATGGTATACTTTATATTTGGATTATTGTATATTGCAGGATTATTTATTATTTGTGGTATAGATAAGGAAAGAATACAAATCCAAAACGAAGTTATTTTATATATGAGTATAGTTGAAGCACTATATATGATATATCTATATGTAATAGAAAAAACTAGTATTTATAGATATGTTATATATTTATTTTGTGCTTGCATTGCTAATAGCACTAAATATTATCTATTTTAGAAAGAAAATAAAAAATAATTACACGATAGAAATTTTAATATTAACAACGATAATGTTAACATTTACCTATGAAACTTGTACAATTCTTACAATAGCAACTACACTGTTAATTATTGCTTTTAAAATAATTCTTGAAAAAATAAATAAAAAATCGAAGTACATAAAAAAAGATACGAATAAAAAATTACCTATTGGATTTTACTTGGGAGTATCTAATATAATAATGCTAATTTTTACAAATTTTATGATATTTTATATGATGTGATAAAACACCTCGAATGGAGGAAAAAAATGAAAATTAACCTAATTAAGAAAAAAAAAAATGATGAACGATAAAGGTGTAACAGGGATTGATATTGTAGTTGCAGTGTTAGTTATGTCAATTTTTGCGGGAACGGCAATTGTATTAATGAAAAATTTGTATCTGCAGGCAGTTGAAATACAAAAGACTGCGAATGCTAATGCATATCTTACAATTATATTGGAAAAAGCAGATGAAAAGTCTTATGATGAGGTAACAGATGATTTTGTTACAAATTTGATTCAAGCTGGAGAAATAAAAATAGGTAGTGAGGAAAATTCAATTCCAGATGAATATGAAATTACATTTAATGTTGAACCAATTGAGGCTTCTGGAAAAACTCTAAAAAATGTTAAAAAAAGTTACAATAAAGATAAAATATTATTTGGATAAAGATAAAACAAAGTCGAAAGAAATAGTCATGAGCAAATTAAAAGTAAATGAAGTATATAATACAAATGCTTAATATTCATTATTTTAGTATATAATATTTTATATATGAAAGGGAACAAAATATGAAAGATATAATGAAATCGCAAAAGGGTGTTACACTTGTTCAGCTTACAATTTATCTAATTGCAATGTTAGTAGTTATTGGAATGATGACAACACTTAGTAACTTTTTTCTATGGAAATATAAATATAATAAGAGAAGCTTCTAGATATGCAGCTGAGTTTGATAAGTTTAATACACATTTTGTTAAAGACGTAGAATCAAATAATGAAGTAAATATTACAACAACTGATGGACAGGTAACTATAATATTTGAAGATGGAACGACTTATACTTACAATTCATATGATGAAGGGCTTTATAGAGAAAGTGTAAAAATTTCCACTAATGTAAAAGCTTTCACAGCGACTAAAAAAATAATAACAATTAACAATGTAGACAAAGACATAGTTACTGTAAAAATCATAATTGGAAATAGTACACAAACACTATTTTCAAAAACAAATTGACTACACTTTAAAATACTGGTAAAGACATACTTTTTAATTAAAAATCTTTAAAGTTAGAAAGGAAGAATACATGGATAATAGAAGAAATCAACCTATTGGTATTGAATTAGTAAAAAGAGGAATTGCAACAGAGGATGATATAAACAAGGCTTTGGAATATCAAAGAACACATCCTAATAAAAGAATTGGAGATCTTTTAAATGAACTTGGGTTATGTGAACCTAGAAAACTGATTAATGCAATTGGAGAAATAATTGGAGAAAAGGCAATTTATTTAACAGCAGCAGATATAAAGATAGATATTACAAATTATATATCTTTAGATATTGCAAGAAAGAACAATGCTGTTCCTTTTGATGTTGATACTGGCAAAATAAAAGTATGTTTTGCTGAAACAACAAATAAAAAGAACTGTTGATCAAATGAGACTTTTATTCTTGAATAAAGGTCTTGTAATGGAGAAATATATTTCTTTTGAATCTAATATTTTAAATATTATAAATTCATTAGAAGGTGTTGCCTCAGATAATATTGATGTAAATGCTGATATATCTGGACTTATTGATTCTATAATTAAGACTGGTATGGAAAAAAGAGCAAGTGATATTCATATAGAGCCTGAGGAATCAACCGTAAGAGTAAGATATAGAATAGATGGTGAGTTGGTTACCGCAGCCACAATAGAAAAAGAAAAACAACAACAATTAATCGGAAGATTAAAAGCAATATCAAATATGCATCAGGAAAAGCAAGAATCTCAAGATGGAAGAATTTTGATGTATCCAGATTACAATATTCGTGTATCTTCACAGAAAAATGTTTATGGAGAAAAGTTCGTTTTAAGATTGCTGAAGAAAAATGCAGACGTTCAACAGATATTTGAATTAGGATTTCCAAATGATCCTGAACTAGTAAAGAGAAGCTTCAACAAGAAAAACAGTATCGTCTTAATTGCGGCTCCTACTGGAGAGGGTAAAACAACAACACTTTATAGTATAATAGATTTCTTAAATAGACCAGAAATTAATATAACAACAATAGAGGACCCAGTTGAAATAAGAATTCCAGGATTAAACCAAATTGAAATTGATACAAAAACATCTTTCTCTGATTCATTAAGAACAGTTTTAAGACAAGATCCAGATATAATTCTTGTTGGAGAAATTCGTGATAAAGAAACAGCAGAAATTGCAATGCAAGCTGGTCAAACAGGTCACTATGTTTTATCTACAATACACACAATAGATAGTGTAGAGGTAATCACAAGACTTAGAAAAATAGGAGTAACAAATTACGATATAGCAAGTACTTTAGCGACATCTGTATCTCAAAGACTTGTAAGAAAAGTTTGCAAAGATTGTGCCAGAGAAAGAGAATTTACTCAAGAAGAAAAAAGATATAATCAATGGAATTGCAAAAAAATATGGTGTGGAGTATGATTTTACAGGAAAACATACTTATGATGCAGTTGGCTGTGAAAAGTGTAACAATAGTGGTTATTATGGAAGAATTGGTATGTTCGAGGTTTTAAATATAACAGATCAAATAAAAGAATTGATAATGAATGATCACTCAAGCATTGAAATTAGAAAAGAAGCAATAAATGAAGGTTACAAACCACTTATTATAGATGGATTTAATAAAATAATGGAAGGATATACAACATTAAAAGAATTAAATTCAAAATTAATATTATATTAAAAACTGGTAGAAATTTTTAAACATATGATATAAAATAATTGAAAGGAATACTTCAAAATGGTAAATGTTGATAATATTTTAAGAACAGCAATTGAAAAAGGTGCATCAGATGTGCATCTGATATGTGGAATTAAACCAATGCTTAGAATTGCAAGAAATCTTATACCTTGTGAGGGATGCGAAGACCTTACTGCAGAAGATATGATGGATATATATGACTACTTTATTAGGGGAAATATAGATAAAGATAATGTTTTTAAAGAGACAAGAAAACTAGATACATCTTATGAATTTGAAGGGGTGCGTTTAAGATTAAATGTGTCACGTTCTAACGACATTCCGTTATTTACACTAAGAATTATAAAAAATGAGCTTCCATCTTTTGAACAACTTGGAGTTCCAGATATAGTAAGAAGAATGATGTACCAGCCACAAGGATTGGTTCTTGTAACTGGTAAAACAAACTCTGGTAAAACAACAACTTTGAATGCATTAATTAACGACATAAATGAAAATCAAAATAAAAAGATACTAACACTTGAAAGTCCAATTGAGTATAAACATCATGCAAAAAAAATCTGTAATTGTACAAAAAGAAGTTGGAGTAGGACAAGATATTCTAACATATCAAGATGGTGTAAAGAACTGTTTAAGAGAAGACTGCGATATTCTGGTAATAGGAGAGATTCGTGATAGAGAAACTATGGATGCAGCAATTGAAACAGCAGAATCTGGACACCTAGTTATTGGAACACTTCATACAAAATCTTGTGCAGAGACAATTGATAGAATAATAAACTTCTATGATATATCAGATCAGCAAAGTGTAAAATTCTTGATTGCATCATTATTAAAACTTGTTACATCTCAAAGATTAATAAAGGACAAGAATGACCAAATGGTAATGGTTCCAGAGGTTATGGTTGTAGATAATATAGTTCAAGGATTAATTAGAAAAGAAAAATTCAGTGTTTCTGAAGTCGAAGATGCAATACAAAGTTCTTCTGCAAATGGAAGTATTGGATTGATAAATACACTTGCAAAACTATTTGTTGATGATGTTATAACACTTGAACAAGCAAAAGCTCAAATAGAGGAAAAGAATATTGAAACATTAAATAGAACAATAATGCAACTAAAGATAAAAAAAACAAAATGCTAATAGAATGGGATACTAATGGAAAAGCTATTATAAAGGAGGTTTAGAATGCCAGAGTATGTATACAGAGCAATTACGAAGGAAGGAGTAATTGTTAGAAATAGAGTAGATAGTCCAAGTAAACAAACACTTATAAAAAGACTAAAAGCCGGAGAGTTATTACCAATAAATATTGTACAAGTTGGCTATGGACTTGTAAAAAAAGAAAGTAGCAAAGAAAAAGAAATGTTACTGATATTGATGAAATATTAAAAACGGCTAACTCTTCAACAATTGTTCAGGGGCGTGCAAGAAAAAAGCAATCAACTCAAGAAAAAATAAATCTTGCATTAAATGGATCACAAAAAATAACTACCAGAGATATAATGATATTTACTCAAAACTTTTATCTATTAAAAAAGGCGGACTTCAACAACATACATGCTTTGAATACAATAATTCAGAGTACCGATAATATAACTTTTAAGGGAATTATAGAAGATATATTAGCCGGAGTCGAAGCAGGTGAGTATATGTATACGACAATGGAATATTATTCAAACGTATTTCCATATATATATATAAACATGATAAAAGTTGGAGAGCTATCTGGATCGCTTACACAATCACTTCAACAGGCAATAAAATATCTAGACAGCAATACAGATACTGTAAAAAGATTAAGAGGAATAATAATACCAAACGTAATTCAGCTTGTTGCATTACTTGCATTACTATTTGTTGGAAGTTTGTACACAGTACCAACAATACAAAATGTATATGATCAAGTTGGAACAACAGAAAAACTTCCTGCAATAACATTGTGGTTCTCATCTACACTACAATGGGTAGCGAGCCACTGGTATCTGCCAGTTGGAATAATAGCAATAATTGTAGCAGTAATAATTGCATATATAAATACACCAAAAGGAAAATATAACTTTGATTATTTCAAATATACAATGCCTATATTTGGAAAGTTGAACTATATGATGGACTTCTCAAGATTAATGAGGGCGATGCTTCTTAACCTTGAAAATGGAATGAGAATTCAAGATGCATTGGATGTTAGTAAGAATGTTGTAAGCAATTACGTTATGAGAGCTATGATAGAGACATCTATAAACAATATATTAGTTGGTGCGTCGTGGATAGAACCTTTTGAAAATTCTGGCTTGTCATCTTCAATGGTAACAGAAATGTTAAAAGTAGGTATGCAAACTGACTTATCAGAAATGATGCACAAGTTATTGGATTATATGGACATAGATATAAAGAACATAATGGATACAATTATGGCAGTATTACCGCAAGTTGTTTACTCAATAGTAGGTGTATTGTTAATATTCGTTGTTATAGTAGTACTTGTACCATGTATTCAAGTATATATGGGTAACTTCTTATTCTCAGCAGCAGGAGTATAAAAAACAAATTTTATAAATTAATATAAAGTGGAAAAAGGACAGATTTCTGTTCTTTTTTTACTGAGTACAATTTTTTTCTCCGTCCCCAAAATGTACCGGTTCAAATTGATTTTTTGCGAGTTATGTGATAATATAGTTTTGCGGAAGCATAAGAAGAATAAATAAAATGGAGAATAATATAAATATGAAGTTTGGAATAGATTTAGGTGGAAGCCATGTTGCAATTGGATTGGTTGATGACAACCATGAAATAATAGAAAAGAGAACTTATTATATGAATGATAGAGGAGAGCAACCTCTTGAAAATTATATTTTAAGTTCGATAGTAACAGGAATTAATGAAATTTTGATGAGCACAAAAAATACTCTTGAAAAAATTGAAACTATAGGAATTGCAACACCTGGAAATACGAAAGATGGAAAAATTGGGAATGTAGTCAATCTTGGAATAAAACAATTCTGTATAGAAGAGAGTATAAGACAAGCCTTCGGAAAGTCGATTGAACATGTTAAAATAAATCTTGCAAATGACGGAAAATGTGCAGGACTTTCAGAAAAATTTTGTGGTTCACTAAAAGAATATGATGACTGTATATTTTTGTGTATTGGAACTGGAATAGGCGGAGCAGTATTTTTAGGAGGAAACTTTTTAAAACCAAAGAGAAATGCTGGTTTCGAGTTTGGCCATATGATAATTGGAAAAGATGGAAATCAAAAAATGTAAATGTGGCAATACAGGTTGCTTTGAAGCATACTGTTCAAAATTGAAGTTCAAGTCTCAAATGCAAGAAATACTTGGAATACACGAGTACATTGGTGCAAAAGATTTGATTAGAAAAGTAAATGAAAATTTAGAAAATCCAGCAGTAAAAAAATTATTAGATGAGTACGTAAATAATTTAGCAATAGGAATTGCAAATATTATAAATATATTTGAACCAGAAGCAATAAGCATTGGAGGAAGTATGTCGCATTATGATAGTCTTATATTAAACAGACTAAGAGAAAAAATTAAATAATGGAGAATACTTATTCAATAAAGATAATCCTCCTAAAATTCTTACTGCACAGGCTGGAAATGATGCTGGAATAATTGGAGCTACACTAATATAGAAAGGAGAAATTTAAGAATGAATGTATACGATGAAACAAGTCAAATTCTTAAAACTTATAGAATACAAGCAAATAAGAGTTTAGGTCAAAATTTCTTGGTAAATGACGAAGTTGTCGAAAAAATAATTGATTCAGCAGAATTGGAAAAAGACGATTTAGTAATTGAAATTGGGCCAGGACTTGGAGTACTAACAAATAGACTATTACAGAAATGTAATAATGTTGTTTGTATAGAACTTGACGAAAGAATGATAAAAATTCTAAAAGACAGATTTAAATTATACATTGATGGAACATATCTTGCTAATTTAGAGATAATAAACGAAGATGTGTTAAAGGTAAATTTAGAAGAATTAATAGCCGAAAAAAGAAAAAGAAAGAAATATAAAAATGTAAAAGTTGTTGCAAATCTTCCATATCATATTAGTACACCAATCATAATGAAATTACTTGAGAGTAGACTAAGCATTGATGAAATAATAGTAATGGTGCAAAAAAGAAGTCGCAGAGAGATTAACTGCAAAAACAGGAACAAGACTTGCGGGAGCAATAACTTATGTTGTGGAGTATTTTTCTGATGCAACCGAAATAATAAGAGTACCAAAGGAAAGCTTCATTCCTAGTCCAAAGGTAGAATCGGAAGTTATAAAGCTTGAAATAAGAAAAGCACCTAAAATAAGTGTGGAAGATGAAAAGTTCTTGTTTGATTTAGTACAAAGAAGCTTCACACAAAAAGAAAAAAACGCTTACAAATGCTTTGGTGAACTATGGTTATATGAAAAACAAAGAAGAAGTGGAAAACATGTGGAAAAACCTTGGCATGGAAGCAACAGTTAGAGGGGAAAATTTAAATTTAGAGCAATTTGCGGAAATTGCAAATTATATAAAAAATAGAAAAGCACAGTAGGAAAGGAACAATGATTATGAAAGTTATAGAAAAATACGATGAAGAAATAAAAAAGCAAAAAAGAAGAAGGAAGAACAATAATTGCATGTATGTGTAACAATGAGGTAAAATCTTTAAATTACGATTTGAAAGAAAAAGATAAAATTGAATTATTAGATACTACAACAAAAGATGGTATGAGAATATATATAAGAGGAATTTTATATATAATGGCAAAAGCACTACATGAAAAATATCCAGAGGCTTTGCTAAGTGTAAACTATCAATTGTCAGACGCAATGTTTTGCAAAATAGACAACATGAAAGTTACAGAGGAGCTTATTGCAGATGTTAAGAAGAGAATGCAAGAAATAATTAATGCAAACATAGAAATTAGAAAAATAATAATGAATAAAGAAGAGGCAGAGAAATTTTATTCAAGCGAAAAAAACGCAAAGAGGAATTGCACAAATAGACAATAAGCAAAAGGAAAGCGTATCTTTATATTACTGTGAAGACTATTACAACTATTTCTTTGGAGTAATGCCAATTTCAACAGGATACACAAATGTATTTGACATAAAAAAATACAAAGATGGATTTTTAGTAAGATATCCTTCTAGAAAAAATCCAACAGTATTAACGCCACATAAGAGCAACAAAAATTGTTAGCTACACTTGAAGAATATGAAGATATTCATAAAGTTTTAGGAGTTGATACATTATATAAATTAAACAAAGAAATAAAAAAGAAGGAAAAACCAGAGAAATCATAATGCTTTCAGAAGCATTACATGAAAAGAAAATTTCAGACATTGCAGACGATGTTGCAAAGAGAAAAAATGTAAAAATGGTATTAATTGCAGGACCTTCATCTTCAGGAAAAACAACATTTGCAAAAAAGATTAGGAATAGAGCTAAGATTAAATGGCTTGAAACCAGTTACAATTTCAGTAGATAATTATTTTGTTGAAAGAAAAGACAATCCAAAAGATGAAAATGGAGATTACGATTTTGAATGCTTAGAGGCAATGGATTTAGAACTATTTAATAACCATATAAAAACTCTTCTTGATGGTGAAGAAATTGATGTTCCAACATTTGATTTCAAAGAAGGAACTAAAAAATATAATGGCAAAAAAATGAAATTGGCAAGTGACGAAATCTTAGTAATAGAAGGAATCCACTGCCTAAACGATAAACTTACTGAATCAATTCCAATGGATCAAAAATATAAAATATATATTAGTGATTTAACAGTATTAAACATAGATTACTGCAACAGAATTTCAACAACAGATACAAGATTGCTAAGAAGAATTGTAAGAGATAACAATTTCAGAGGTTATACTGCACTTCATACATTAAGTACATGGTCAAGCGTAAATAGAGGTGAAAACAAAAACATATTCCCACACCAAGAGAACTGTGACGCAATGTTCAATTCATCTTTAATATATGAAATAAGTGTTCTAAAAAAAACATGCACTACCACAACTAGAAAAAATAACAAATGAAGAAAAAGAATATTCGGAAGCAAAGAGGTTAGTAGAATTCTTAAAATATTTTGAAGATATAGACGAAGAATTTATACCAAGAAATTCTTTACTAAGAGAATTTATAGGAAACAGCATATTTGGTGACTAGAAAAAAAAGAAAATAATAGGAGGGAATCAATTATAAATTAATATTAGTATGTAATTGATTATAAGAGAATATGGCGGGAAACTTTACTGAAATAGACGAAGAATTTGTGTGTGAAAACTGTGGAAAAAAAAGTACCAAAATTGGGATATTCATGTCGAAACCATTGCCCATATTGCCTTCACTCAAAAAACATGTAGACATTAATCCAGGAGACAGGGCAGAGGAATGTCATGGAGACTTAGAACCAGTTGGAGCAGAAATAGATAGCAAAAAGGGATATGTAATAATATTCAAGTGCAAAAAATGTGGAAAATTACGAAGAAATAAAGCTGCAAAAGATGATGATATGGACATGATAATAAATAACAGCAATGCATGACTATTAAAAGTAATAAACGAAAAATAAAAATGATTTCGTTAAAGTAAAAACGGAGTCATTTTTTGAAAATTATATTAAGCAATTATATTTAGAAATTATTAAAAATCTATTTGTAATAAATAAAAAAGCTCACCCTTTGTTGAAAACAGGGCGAGCTTTTTTATTAAATTATCTTATTTAAATTTCCATTTGTGTATTCTTTACCTTCTAGCTTTTTACCGGCTTTACAAGCTACAATTATTTTATTAATTTCATCGATATTTTCATCTAATATGTTAGCTCTTAATGAATAAGATGGCAAATCGTAGGTATCAATAGATGTAATTTTACTATTATAAATAGATGTAACAGTTTGAATATTATCTGGAATAACTCTAAATTTAAATCCTAATCTATCTTTTAAATAGAATTTTGAACTACCAGAGCATTTCATTTTGCATTCTGGATAACATTTATTGCTTTTTCCAAGTAAACAGTACGGAATTCATTAAAATACTTCTTCCATAACAAATTATTTCGACTGGCAAAGAGCTGTTAATACATAAATCTTGCAAAATAATTTTATTAAGTTCTATAGAAGGAATAATAACATTTGTTCCTAACTTTTTAAGTTCATTTACAGAATTTTTATTAAATACATTTAGAGTGTAGTTTGCTATTATTTTATAATTTTCAATGTAACTTTTCAAAAACTCAAAACCTGCAATATTGGAAACGATAAATCCTTTTATATCGTAAGTTTCAAGAATATTTTCCAGAGTATTGAGCAACAAATTTTTATAATTTGCTTTTATGATAGTTGGCATGTATATATATAAATCGCCGAGTTCAGATAGTTCCTTTATTTGTGAAGAATATTTTTTTCATTGAGAAGAATTTTAAAGGAAGATATATATTATCTGCTCCAGAAATCTTTGAATAGTCTAAATTTGTGTTAATGCTTTCAATGAGTAATGAGATTTTTTTATTTTTCAAAGTATTTTTCTTACAAACTGGTGTTGAGCTAATATTAGTTTGAATATCAGAAAAGTATACAGAGTTAGTTGTTTTTGTGGCACTAGATGTATCTAAAATTTTTGTTGCATTTGAAGTTTCATCATAGACATTTGACTTTTCAAGAGTTTCTGAATTATTAGTAATATTTAAACTTCTAATAACATTAAAATCTCTTGTTGCAGAGAAATTATTTAAAACAGAATTTTCCAACTTTTCTATTGCAGTTCTACGCAAACTATTTAAACCACTTATGCTTGGAATGTGCAAGTTTTCGTCCAAGTCGATATGAATAGTTTCTATGCGATAAGGAGTGTTTCCTAACTTAGAAAGTTGTTCTTTTAATCTTGTAGCATCTACAGGACTCTTAACTGAATCCTCTGGGATAATGTCTGAAACTACATCAACATAAATGTTATTGTAGAATGGTGGCATATTTGCACTAATGCTTAAAGAAATAGGAAGATTCTTTTTTACATTTAGATAGCACGAAATTGGAATCTTTTTAATTTCTTTGTTTTCAGAATATGTAACTTTACATTCATCGCTCAAAGTCTTACTAGACAATTTATAAACTTTCAGACCAGCACGAATTTTTCCTTTCATTCTTCCCAATTTTAGAATAGCACCTGAGTCGGCATTTTTAATGTTAGAATTACCTTTCATAAGCTCTGAAATTGTGTATTTTCCGGTTTCACCTTCGATAGAAATGCAATCACCTATAGCAATTTTTTCATTTAGTTTTATTGTAATATGGCCCTTATTTGCATTATAGTTTGATATATTTCCAAGATAAAGTCCGATGTTGTTTGGTTTTTCTTTATAAATTAAACTCTTATTTGGAGTAGATAACTGATGACCTGTAGAAAATCCTCCACGATTGAATACTTGTAAAAGTTCTTTTTTGTCTTTTTCATCAATAACAAAATCTCCACCATTTAAAGTGGCAAGTGCCATATCAATATATTTTCTATAAATACGTGTAACAGTTGCAACATATTCAGGAGTCTTCATTCTGCCTTCAATCTTAAAAAAGAGTTAACTCCTAATTTTACAAGAGTTGGTAAGTTCTCCAAAGAACATAAATCCCTAGGAGAAAGCAGATAGCCTTTATCAATAGTATCTTCACCCTTAGAATTCTTTTCAATCAATTCATAAGGAAGTCTGCAAGGTTGGGCACATTTGCCTCTATTTCCTGAACGACCACCAACCAAACTTGAAAATAAGCATTGACCAGAATAAGAAATGCAAAGAGCACCATGTATAAACATTTCTAAATCAACTTTACAATTATTTCTAATATATTCAATTTCGTTAATAGGAACCTCTCTGGAAAGAACAACTCTTGAAAATCCAAGTTTTTCTAGCTCAAGAACACCTTCCAGATTATGTACAGACATCTGAGTACTTGCATGAACTTCAAGATTTGGAAAATTATCAATTAAATATTTTCCAAGACCTAAATCTTGAACAATAATTGCATCAATTCCAAATTCATAAGCCTTCTTAGCAAGTAGAACTGCATCGGCAAACTCAGAATCAGTAATAAGAGTATTAAGAGTAAGATTAGTTTTAACATTTCTAATCTTGCAATACTCAATAACTTCCTTTAATTCCTCCAACGAAAAATTCTTTGCATTAGCCCTAGCACTAAAAATATTAGCACCAAGATATATGCAATCTGCACCATTCTGAACCCCGGCTCTAACACAATCAAAATCTCCTGCAGGAACCAAGAGTTCGGGAACAGTATCCATATGTGAATTCTCTAAAACATTATTATTTTTCGGCATTATAAAATATCCTTTCAATAAATAAAAATCATAGCTAATTATTTTAAGCTCTTTATATATTGTAACACACTTTTCGAAAAAATCATACTATATAATATACAATGAAAAAGGAGGAATGAAAAATGCAAGACGATAACAGAGGTAATTGCCCAAACAGTTGCGGATGTGGATGCGATGAAGGACCAAGGAGGTTGTGGATGCGGAAATAATCCTTTTGGAGGATTATTCGGCGGAAACGGCTGTGGAGATAGCGGAATATTATTCTTTATAATCATATTCTTATTACTATTTACAAACTGTGGCTGTGGTTGTGGAAGATAGTGACAACTATACATTAAACATATAAGGGTATTTGACATGATATAATGAATTCATAAAGCAAATAGAAAAAAAAGCTGGCACTTATAAAAAATATGTGTTAGCTTTTTTTGGTACAATTTGACAACTTCCAATTCTTACTGTATAATAGAACGGCATAAGAAATGGAGAAGTAAATAAATGAGAATACGTTTTAAAAAGTGGGCAAGACCTGAATTAGAAGCAAGTGAATTTTATATAGATACCCCAGAAGAATACAAGGGCAAGTGGCAAACTTTATTTGAGAATGATAATCCAATACATCTTGAACTTGGATGTGGAAAGGGTGGATTTATCTCGCAGATTGCTCCTAAAAATATGGATAGAAATTATATTGCTATAGACTTGGTTGATGCAATGTTAGGACTCGCAAAGAGGAAGATTGAAGAAAATTATAAAGAGCTGGAAAAAGAGCCTAAAAATATTTATATCACAAGATATGACATAGATAGAATATTAAATATTTTTAATGAAAATGATAAAATAGACAGAATTTACATTAATTTCTGCAACCCATGGCCAAGAGGAAAGCATCATAAGAAGAGATTAACTCATACAAGACAGCTTGAAAAATATAAGAAGTTTTTGAGTGATGATGGAATGATTTATTTTAAGACTGATGATGATAACTTATTTATCGATAGCTTAACTTATTTTAAAGAGGCTGGATTTACTCTTGCAAAGGTTACTTATGATTTAGTTTCAGAAGAAGATTTCTGGAATGGGGAGGAAAACATTGAAACCGAGCATGAAAAAATGTTCAAAGAGCAAGGAATTAAGATAAAAGCTTTAATTGCGATAAAAAATGTGGAAAAGTAATAAACTTATTTGAAGCCTGATGCTAAAATAGAAAAAAACAGAAAAAATTAAAAAATGAAAGTACTTATTTTAGGAAGAATCCTTCAATAAGTACTTTTTATAATTATGTTCTTTGTATATTTTTTATGTACTTTTGATAAGTTCGTTTACTTTTACTATCTCAATAGAATTTCAATAGACTTTCATTAAACTTAGACCTAAAATGCAATTAAATTGATTTTGTATCATTAATTAGTAATAAATTTAATTTTCTTGTGGCTGTATTTTTGTCCAGACTGAAACACTGCCACCATCAACATAGAATATGCCGTTTCCATCGTTATCAACATATACAGGCTCTTTCAAATTACCGGTATAATCGTAAAGAACGGTATTAGCCAAAGATTTTCCAACATTCATCTGCAAGCATCCGCCAATTGAATTTGTCATTATAACAACAAGTCCTGAATTTGGATGGGCAGTATCACCTTCACGAACCCAGCCAATTATGTGTGAATCGTTGAAATAATCTGTTTGAACTCCATAAGCAATATTTTTTCTTAAATATAGCAACTTTTCTAACATATTTTTTTTATCTGAAATGTTTTTACTTGGAATGCCATATAAGTCACCATAGAAAACTGTTGGTAGGCCGTCTTTTCTAAGAAGTATAAGTGAGTAGGCAAGAGGCTTAAACCAGTCGTCAATCCAAGATGCCAAACTCTGGTCTGGTTCTGTATCGTGATTATCAACAAATGTAACAGCTTTGTCTGGGCATGTTCCAACAAGTGTTCCGTTGAAGATAGTTCTCATATCATAATTACCATTACTATGACATGCATTGAAAAAGTTGTAATGAAGAGGCACATCAAATAAGCTAATCATGCGGTTAGTTTTATCAAGATAAGAGGTTAAAGATTCGATATTGCCACTCCAGTATTCGCCTACTGTAAATAAACTTTTTTGAGAGTACTCGTTTAATGATTTTAGCCAGTCTTCAAAGAATGAGGCACGAATGTGTTTTACTGCGTCTATTCTAAAACCATCTACCTTTGTTAAATCCAAATACCATTTGCCCCAGTTGGTTAGTTCTTCAACAACATCAACATTGTTTAAATCTACATCGCAACCCATTAGATAATCAAAATTTCCGTTTTCTTTTTATCTACAAGTTCGTCCCAGTGCTTACCATAAAATCTGAATACAGAGCTCTTTTTTTTCGCTTTCGTCCCAATCTACACCATGAAAATGCGTCCAGTTCCATTTAAAAGGAGAATATGTGTTGCCTCTTCCAGGGAAAGTGAACTTGGTCCACGCAACTATTTCGTGTGGTTCAGCAACTTCTTCTGTTCTATTTGTAGGATTATCTTCTATCGCAATTACTTTTTCTGTTTCATCTGCACCCATCTTTTGATTAAATACAATATCGGCAACGACTTTTAGTCCATTTTCATGCAAAGCTTGTATTGCGTCTAGATAGCCATTTTTTGTACCATATTTTGTTGGAATGGCACCTTTCTGATCAAACTCTCCTAAATCATAAAGATCGTAAACTCCATATCCAACATCTTTTTATACCGCTTGAAGCCTTATATGCAGGAGGTAGCCATATATAATTAAATCCAACTTTTGAAAGATAAGAAGCCTCTTTATATGCTGTGTTCCACAGACTACAATCAGCAGGAAGATACCATTCAAAAAATTGAATCATTATTTCATTTTCATTATTATTCAAAATTATCACCTCAATCAAAAATATTATAACATAAAAATTTAGGAATTCAATGCAAAAGTTAATAAAATAGTGTATAATAATAATGCAAAAAAGTTGCAAACTGAACATGATAAGGACATACTTATTTAGTATAATATTATCGAAAAAATCTGGCAAACTGTAAATTGGCAGGATATATAATATGAGAAAGGGAAAATATATAATGGAGAATGATTGCATACTTATTGTTGATGATGAAGAAAGAATGAGAAAATTAATTAAGGACTTTTTAAAAACAAAAAAATTTTAGTACAATTGAGGCAGGAGATGGTGAAGAGGCATTAAAAGTTTTTAAAGAGAACGAGAATAGAATAAAGCTTATTCTTCTTGATGTAATGATGCCTAAATTGGATGGCTGGTCTGTATTAAGACAGATTAGACAAACTTCAAATGTTCCAATCATCATGCTTACAGCAAGAGGAGAAGAACAAGATGAATTATTTGGATTCGAGCTTGGTGTAGATGAATATATATCTAAACCATTCAGCCCTAAGATACTGGTTGCTAGAGTCGAGGCTATATTAAAAAAGAACATCTATAGGAAACAGGGAAGAACAAGATTATGGTGGAATAAAAATTGATACTCAGGGAAGAACTGTAACTGTTGATGGAAAAAATATTGAACTAAGCTTAAGAGAATATGAGTTGCTATTATACTTGGTAGAAAATCAAGGAATAGCATTGTCTAGAGATAAAATATTAAACAATGTTTGGAACTACGATTATTATGGAGATTCTAGAACTATAGACAGTCATATAAAGAAAGTAAGACACAAGCTTGGCAAAAAAAAAGGAAAATATATAGAAACAATAAGAGGAATAGGCTATAAATTTGAAGTAAAATAAAGGAAGTAAAAATGAGAAAAGTAAAAAGAAGATTTAAATCTGTACAAATGAAACTATTTGTAACGCTTAGTCTAGTAGTAATACTAATTGTAGGATTGCTTATTGTAATGAATATTATAGTTTTAGAGGGGTTCTACATGTTCTCTAAAATCAACACTGTAAAAAAAAAAGAATATCATAGAATTAATGAGTTGTATAATACAGATGATGCTGCAATATTTAGTAAAATTAAAGATGATGCAACTGCAAATAATTTTGATATTGCAATAGAAAATGAAGCCTATACTTTACTTTTATCTACAAATGAAAACTTTACAAATATATTAAATAAGAACACGGAAATTTTACATAAATTCAGAATTTTTGAGGGTGACAGAAATCAGATTATATATACTCAAAACGAATATGTAATAAAAAAAAAAATTGTAACAGGTGGCTTTAATTCTATACTACTTGCTGGAACTTTGGATAATGGCTATAAAGTTTATATTCAAATTCCGATTTCCGCCATTGAAGAAAGTGTTAGAATATCAAATAATTTATTGTTGATAATCGGTTCAATTGCAATACTCGTTGCAGCAATTGCAGCGTCTTATGTTTCAAAGCGTTTCACCAGACCAATCAGAGAGCTGAAGAGCATTGCAAATCAAATGTCGAAGCTAGACTTTAGCAAAAAAAATATGAGACAGATGGTTCCGGAGACGAAATTGATGAACTTGGAAAAAGCATAAATGTTATGTCAGACAAGCTTGAAAGAACGATTGGACAGTTACGCAGTAGTAACATAGCTTTGGAAAGAGATGTAGAAGAAAAATCTAAAATAGACGAGATGAGAAAACAGTTCATATCAGACGTTTCGCATGAATTAAAAACTCCAATAGCACTTATACAAGGTTATGCGGAAGGCTTAGTAGAAAATGTAAATACAGATGAAGAATCAAAGAAATATTATGCAGAAGTAATTTTAGATGAGTCTAACAAGATGGACAAGCTGGTAAGACAACTTCTTGAATTAATGAAATTGGAATATGGAAAACGAGAGTTTAATAACGAGAATTTTGATATTTGCGAATTAATCAGAGAAGTAATAAGAAAATGTAAGGTAATGATTGATGAAAAGCAAATTAAGGAAGTAATATTCGAATGTGATAAACCAATAATGGTTTATGCTGATGAATTCTACATTGAACAAGCCTTCACAAATTATTTTACAAATGCAATTAAGCATACAAAAGAAATAAATGGTGAAAAATATATAAAAATAGAAGTAAAAGAAAATAAAGATAAAAACAATGCAAGAATTTCTGTTTTTAATACTGGTGAAAATTTATCAGTTGAAAATGTAGAAAGAGTTTGGGGAAGATTTTACAAGGTTGATGAATCCAGAAATAGAGCTGATGGAGGAACCGGAATTGGACTTGCACTTGTTAAAGCAATAATGAATAATTATAACGAAAAATATGGCGTTGAAAACAAGCAAAATGGAGTAGAGTTTTATTTCGACATTTCCTTGACAACAGGCGAATAAAAAATTATAATTAAATAGAATTTTGCTAAAAAATAGGAATCTGTAACATCTAAAAAACGAAACTAAAGAATTAAAAAGGAGATTTAGGATGAAGCGTTATTATGGAATGGAAAATCCAGATGATTTAAGAAAAACTGTTAGAATAGGAAAGAATAGTTCAAATAATAGTTGGAAGAAGATTTCGATATTCATAATTGCCATTGCAATTATTGTTGGAATAATTTTTGCTGTAAAATTGAATAGCAAAACAAAAATAACTGCAAAAGAGGTAACAAACTTTAATTATTTCATTACAACTATAGATGGAAAATCTGGTGTTATAGACAAAAAAGGAAATGTTGTAATTAACAACGAGTACGACTATGTTCAAATACCAAATCCGGAAAAACCAGTATTTATATGTTTATATGATTATAATACTGAAACAATGGAGTATTCTTCAAAAGTTTTAAACGAAAACAAGAAAGAAATATTATCAAAATATGAAAAAGTACAGGCTATTCCAAATAACAACACATCAATCTCAAACCCATATCAAACAGAAATACTTCAATACAAGTCAAACGGAAAATATGGTTTGATAACACTTTCAGGAAGCAAAATTACAGATGCCATATATGATAGTATAGAAACACTTGAATATAAAGATGGAATTTTAAAGGTAAAAAAAGATGGACTATATGGACTTATAGATTTAAGTGGAAGCGAAATCGTGGGATGCGAATATTCATCAATTACAACAGATGGATATTACAACACTACATCAAAATATGAGCAAGCTGGGTTTATTGTTACTGTAAGAAAAGAAGAAGGATACAGATATGGATATATAAATAATAAAGGAAAACCAGTATTAGACACTATATACACTAACATCAAAAATAACTGAAATAAAGGAAGATGACAATGTTTACTTATTAACTTACAGAAATGGAAAAGCTGGAATGTTAAAAAATGGACAAACTATTATAGAAAATGAGTTTGAAAACATTGAATACGACAGTGTAAATGCTATACTAGCAGTACAAAAAAATGCAAAACAAGGAATTTACGATTTAAAGGGAAAAGAAATTCTTCCAATATCTTATGATGAAATCGCTTTTGCTGGAAAATATATAAATGCAACAAAAGACGGCGAATTTATGGTGTTTGACGGTTCTGGAACATTACAGCAAAATGATAGTTACAAAAGTATACAACCTGTTGCAAATGGAAAATACAATATAACAATAGACAGAGCAAATAAATATGGAGTTGTTGATGCAAATAGAACAATAGTAATATCTAATGAGTACACTTACATCGAATATGCTTTTGATGATAACTTTATTGTATCGAAAGATGGCAAGAGTGGTTTAGTAAGTTGCAAAGATAATTTCAATATATTAATTCCAATCGAAAAAAAATATTATACAAAACATTAAAGGAACAAGAATAATACAAACAATAGATTCGAATGCAAATACATCTGAAATATACAATCAAAATATAGAAAAAGTATTAACAAGAAAAGATGCTAGAATTTATATAAAAGATGATTATATAGAAATAGCAACACAAAATAGTATAGATTATTTAGACTTTAATGGTAATATAAAAGATGCAAAAGATATATTTAATAATCAAATTATTGCAAAAGAGAAAGATGGAAAATGGGGTTATGTTGATAGAAATGGAAACACAGTTGTAGACTTCAAATATGATATGGCAACAAACATAAATGAGTATGGTTTTGGAGCAGTAAAACAAAATGGTAAATGGGGCGTTATAGACGGAGAAGGAAAAATAATAAAAGAACCTGTATACGAGATTGACGACTTAGAGCCACAATTTGTTGGAGAGTATTATATGATAAGCAATATTTATCAAATATCTTATTATACCAAATAAAAAACTAGTCCTGTAATTTATTTTTAAATATAAAATAAATTATGGGACTACTTATATAGTAAAAAGAAAGGATGTATTTAAAATGAACGAACTAGAAGCGGAAAGATTAGTAAACGAGGCTGAAAAAAAGAAGCTGAAGAATATTTGAAAAAAGCAGATGAAATATGTGCTAAAAATAGCAAGAAAGTTATAAAAGCCTTTTGGAAAGAGAGAGTAACAGAAACTGACTTTGGAAGCACAACTGGATATGGCTATGATGATATAGGAAGAGAAAAAATAGAAAGAGTATTTGCAGATATATTCAAAGCTGAAGACTGCATCGTAAGAGGACAATTTATATCTGGAACACATGCACTTACTGTTGCTTTATTTGCATTCTTAAGACCAGGAGATACAATGCTTAGTATAAATGGAAAGCCTTATGATACTTTAGATGAGGTAATAGGACTTGTTCCAAACAATAGCTCATTAAAATCATTTAAAGTAAACTATGAACAAATAGACTTGGTAAACGACGACTTTGATTACGAAAAAATACAAGAAAGACTTAAGGCATCAAAAGTAAAATTAATAGAAATCCAAAGATCAAAAGGTTATGCAATAAGAGAAAGCATAACACTTGATAAGGTGGAAAAAAAGTAATAAAAGCAATTAGAAAAATAGATAAGGATGTAATAATAATGATTGACAACTGCTATTGCGAATTCGTAGGAGAAAAAAGAACCAATAGAGGTTGGAGCAGATGTTATAGTGGGTTCTTTAATAAAAAACCTTGGTGGTGGAATTGCACCAAATGGAGCGTATATAGCAGGAAGAAAAGATTTAGTAGAACTTGCAGCAGAAAGACTAACTGTTCCAGGAGAAGGAAAAGGAGTTGGACCAACACTTGGAATAAATAGAAGTTTCTTACAAGGAATATTCTTGGCACCAGGAGTTGTATGTTCTGCAGTAAAAACGGCAATACTTACTAGCAAGGTAATGGAAAAGCTAGGATATAAAGTAGAACCAAGATTTTGCGATGAAAGAGCAGACATTGTTCAAACAATAGAATTTGGAGACAGGGAGAAATTAATAAAATACTGTCAGGGAATCCAAAAAGGTTCACCAATAGATTCAAATTCACTTCCTGAACCTTGTGAAACTCCAGGATATATTGATCCAATAATAATGGCATCAGGAAGCTTCACTCAAGGTTCATCTATAGAATTATCTTGTGACGGACCATTAAGAGCACCTTATGTAGGATTCCAACAAGGAGCACTAACTTATGAATACGGAAAACTTGGTTTAATTCAAGCAATCATGGCACAGTAAGTTTAGAAAATAGTAGATTTTAGAAAGGAAAAATAAATGAAGGTAGTTATAATTGGTGGAGGACCAGCTGGAATGATGGCAGGAATTTCTTCTGCAAATAGCGGTGATGACGTTTGTATATTAGAAAAAAAAAAACGAAAAGCTAGGAAGAAAACTATTAATAACAGGAAAAGGTAGATGCAATATTACAAGCAGTTTAGAAATGAAAGACTTCATCGCAAATGTTCCGGGCAATGGAAGGTTTTTATACAGCTGTTTTGAGAACTTCACAAATCAAGATATAATTGCAATGCTAAAAAACAAGGAGTAGCTGTAAAAGAAGAACGTGGAAACAGAATATTTCCTGTATCAGATAAATCAATGGATGTACTAAGAGCATTTGAAAAAGAATTGAATGAAAAACATGTAAAAATAAAATTCAATGCTAATGTAACAGAAATAGAAACCAAAGAAAATAAAGTTACAGGAGTAGAATACATAGATGAATTTGGAAAAAAGAAAAAAATAATTGCCAATAAAGTAATATTGGCAACAGGAGGAAATAGTTATAAGTCAACTGGTTCGAATGGTGAAGGATATGAAATAGCAAGAAAACTTGGACACACAATAAAAACAATAAGACCTTCATTAGTGCCACTTACTTCAAGAGGTGAATCCTTAAGAACCTGTTCAGAACTTCAAGGACTGTCTTTAAAAAACACAGCTATAAAAAATAGTAGATTGCAAGAAAAAAACAAAACTATATATGAAGACTTTGGAGAAATGTTGTTTACTCACTTTGGAATATCTGGTCCGACGATTTTAAGCGGTTCAGCACATCTACTTAGATACAGGAATGTAGATGAACTATTAAAAAATGGCAGAATAAAATTATGCATTGACTTTAAGCCAGCATTGTCGCAAGAAAAGTTAGACTTAAGAATACAAAGAGACTTTGAAAAGGAAAAAAAATAAAGAATTTAAAAACAGTTTAAATGAATTACTACCTCAAAAATTAATTCCTGTAATAGTGAGAATTTCCGGAATTGCAGAAAACAAAAAGGTAAATGAAATAACAAGAGAAGAAAGAAGAAAACTCGTAGAACTATTAAAAAAAATTTGAGATAGAAATTGCAGGATTTAGAAAAATAGATGAAGCAATTGTAACATCAGGAGGAATAAATATAAAAGAAATTAATCCAAAAACAATGGAATCTAAAATAATAGATGGATTATACTTTGCTGGTGAGATAATAGATGTAGATGCATATACGGGTGGATTCAACTTACAAATTGCATATTCTACAGGATACACAGCAGGAATGCATATCGAGTAAAGTGAATAAAACTAAAAAATACAATTTATAAATAATGCTTAAATTTGATTGAAGTAATAGACTTATAGAATTGAAAAATAAAACAGAAAGCGTAAAAGGAAGAAAGGAGTGTGTGGTATATTTAAGTTATAATATATCATACAAGAAAATAAATGGCAGAAAACGAAGAATTCTTCAGTATAAACGAAGATGCCACATATCAAATTGTAATAAAAAAATCAAAATTTATTGCAAATGTATTCTATGTAGAAAGTGAAGAAGAAGCGGAAAACAAAATAAAACAAATAAAAAAGAAGTATTATGATGCAAAACACAATTGTTTTGCATTTAGCATCATCATTCAAGAAAATAAGAATGAATACAAAAATGCAGTGATGATGGAGAACCATCTGGAACAGCAGGACTCCCAATACTTAACATCATAGAAAAAAGAAAATTAAGCAATATAGTAGTAATTGTTACAAGATACTTTGGAGGAATTCTTCTTGGTACAGGAGGACTAACAAGAGCTTACAGTGATGCAACAATAGGAGCACTTGAAAATGCAAAAATAGTAAAAATAGAATCAGGAAAAAGAACTATCTGTAGAAATAAATTATAATCAAAACAAAAATTTTATGTTATTTTGCAAAAAAAATGATATAAACATACTAGAAGAAAAATATCAAGAAAATATAATATACAAAATTGGAATAAATGAAAGACAATATTCGAACTTAAAAAATGAAATTCAAGAAAATAATGTCGACTGGAAAATACAACCAATACAAAAAAACGAAAATGGTCGAATCTTTATAAAAAAAGAGATATAATGTATGGCAAAAATTGGAATAAATTTTGAAAAACTATTGCAAAGGATAACAAAAACATGTATAATACGAAATGTAAAAAATTTACAGAGTACTTTAACGTATAGGGGGAAAAAAAATAGTGAATAATAAAATAAGAGTATTAATTTCAGACGACAATAACGAATTTGCTAATACATTATCAAGTTTCTTAGAGAAGGATTCTGCAATTCAAATAATGGGAATTGCAAATGATGGAGAAGAAGCCTTAAAATTAATAGAAGAAATACAACCAGATGTGGTATTACTAGATGTAATAATGCCTCATCTTGATGGACTTGGAGTCCTTGAAAGAAT